>OBYT01000018.1_pt1 | contig 108121 bp, 96 predicted proteins | sample 1476811 | NCBI WGS metagenome assembly OBYT01 (sample SAMEA2580215, study PRJEB22360) | human gut metagenome | biome: human gut; feature: human-associated habitat; material: faeces | place: Denmark | collected 2008/2010
ACTTCGGCGCACTTTTCGGGGATTCGCGCTGTAAACCCGTAAAAGTTACAGCGCGAATCCACGGAAAGTTAGTTTAAAGCCGCTTAGTACGGTTGCGTTAGATTAGAGGTATGAACACAGACACTCGCTGCCCCTGCGGAACGGGCGAAACCTACGGCAACTGTTGCGCGCGTTTTCACACCGCTTTCGCTGAATCCGGCACTCTCACTGCTCCCACTCCTGAGGCTTTGATGCGCTCCCGCTTCTCCGCGTTTGCGGTGGGCGACACTGACTATCTGAGCGCCACTTGGCATGCCAGTACGCGTCCTGCAGACCTTGAGCTTGATAATTCTTTGCGCTGGTACCGTCTGGATATTGAGGACGCGACCGGTGGAGTTTTCGATTCCGCCGGAACGGTGCGCTTTGCCGCTTTTTACCGCTCTCTTCCGGGTGTTCCGGCGGAGGAAAAGGTGAAGGGTGTGCAACGTGAGAACTCGCGGTTTGTGAAGGAAGATGGCGCTTGGTTCTACGTGGATGGGGATCTAGACTAGCCCCCGCTGAGACTGTACTTTAACCCGGATTTTCGCTCAAAAACCGAGTTAAAGTGCAGCCTCGGTAGTTTACTATCAATTAAATCATTCCGCGCAGATTTCCAAATGTGAAGACTTTGATATTCCTTTTGAGGTAAAACGCTAGAAAAATAAGTTACTAGTGTATAAATAAATATGCATAATGTTTCCCTTTATCCATCAAGGAAATCTCTATGGAGCACTCATCCCCCGATAACTTGGGCGGCAATCACACCAACCAGCAGTACAACCCCTACCAGAACCCTCAATTTCTCAATGGTTCCAAGCCTCCGAAAAAACCTTTTTATAAAAAAGTATGGTTTTGGGTTCTTATTGGTGTGACGGTATTAGTTCTTATCCCAATTTCATTCGTACTATTACTTTTAGGTATTGCAGCAGCTGGTTCTTCACACAATGAAACCGCATCAAGCGTCGCAACTACTTCGCTTTCTCCTGTAACGCCCTCGCAGACAATAGAATCTTCGCTTCCGACAGCAGAACCAACTGAAGAAGAAACCACCGAGCCAACTGCTGAAATATCAGAAACCCCGGTTCAAGCAATTGTGCCACCAACTGATTCAGCAACCACTGTAACTCCAGAACCCAGTGAAGCTCCCACTACTACGGCGGCAGAGGACTCATCAGGAGTTTCAGCTGAATACAAATCTGCTCTCGGTAAAGCTAACGATTACATAGACTTTATGGATTTTTCATCAGCCGGCCTTTACAAGCAGTTGACTAGCGAATACGGTGAAAAATTTAGCCCCGAAGCCGCCCAGTACGCGGTAGATAATGTGAAGGTTGACTGGAATGCTGAAGCTTTAGGTAGCGCAGAGAATTATCTTGACACGATGGCTTTCTCATATAACGGCCTGTACGACCAGCTCACCAGTGAATACGGTGAGCAGTACACTCCCGAGCAGGCCCGTTACGCAGTTGATACCGTCAAAGCTGACTGGAATGCAGAAGCGTTGGAATCTGCCAAGAACTATCAAAAAGAAATGAATATGTCTCCCGAGGCTATTCGTGACCAGCTCACCAGTGAATACGGTGAGCAGTTCACTCCTGAACAGGCTGAGTATGCAATAGCTAATCTCTAGTCCAGCTAGCGTTCAAATACACCGTCGTTTCTGAACATCTAGAGACTAGCCCCACGCCGAGAATGCACTTTAACCCGGGTTTTCGCTCAAAAACCGGGTTAAAGTGCCCTCTCGGCGCTTAAGTCTGTCGCCGGATCGCGTCGCATCTTGCCGGAGCGCGCGAAATCACGCACCCATGCGTCGTCCTTATATTGCGCGGGGACGCCACCGCCCAGCAGGCGCTTGGCGATAGCAGCGGTGAGCACTTCACCATCAAGTGGTAACGACGAGAAGGAGCCCGCCAGAATAATGTTTCCACGGCGCCTGCCCTTGAGCATGGCAGGGTCAGCCACCGCGCACGTGTGCGGGAAAACCTGCGCAATCGCAGCGGCCTCAGCACGTGCGCCCTGCAGATCGCGGTTGTCACCGCAGTTGATAATGTACAAACCGTTCTCTGCCAGTGAGGACGCGGCAATTTGGGTGAACTCTAAAGTGGTCAGCCGCTCAGGGGTGATGTAGCCGGCGAAGACGTCGCGAATAATAATGTCGCGGGATTGCGGGGCGAAAGACTCGGTCACCGCGCGTGCCTCACCCACACGGATTTTCACCAGGGGTGCCTTGGGTAGCTCAAACCATTCGCGTACGTAGTCGGCAAGTTTGGCGTCCAACTCGACCACGGTGTTGCGCGATTTGGGGTAGACATCCGCCAGGTAACGCGCCATAGAACACGCACCACCGCCCAAGTGAGTGATGCGTAGTTTTTCGGCGTCGAGGTGGGCATCAACGTAGGGTTCAATAACGGCTACCAGCCAGCGCATGTATTCAAAGTCGAGTTCGCGCGGGCGCCCCAACACAATGTGTGAGGATTCCATGCCGTTGATCTCTAACACCCAGCCGTCGGGGGTGTAGTCGTCTTCGATGAGTTCGGCGACGCCGGTATCAATCTGGTAGGTACCTTCGACCGGGCCGTGCTCAGGAGTCTGCTGCTTTTTGGGTTTTCTTCTACGTTTAGCCACGAAATAAGCCTACGCTATAGGTAAAGACCAGGGAAAAGGAGAGCTCGTGGGTTTTGTATGCAACGGCAGGTATGTACTCGATGCCGTGACCGAGGCGGGTGCCAATAAGTACGTTGACCTGCAGATTCGTTGCCTGGGTGAGACCTACAGTGATATTACCGACGCGGAGTTCGCGGCTCGTCACCGCGCAGACAAGGCGAACTTACTCGAGGAGTTCGCCGAAAATATCGCCGCACCCGGTGCCCGCGCCTGGCTTGCCTACGAGGTTCCGGGGTGGACGCCGTCAGGCGGGCTATCCTGCGCTGTGGGTGCAAGATTGGAGTGGGAGAACCCGGTGGGCTTGGGGCTGTCTCGCCCCGGCCCGTTGAGCTGGGAATCCTACATGCCGGTGACGCCTGTACCCGAAGGCACGCGCGAGCTCACGCAGCTTTACACACTGGCGTCTACCCACGGCACGGGGTTGGGGCAGGCGATGTTTGATGCGCTGATTTACCCGGACGAGGACGCCTACCTGTGGGTGATACGCGGCAATGAGCGCGGCGTCCGGTTTTATGAGAAAAACGGGTTCTCACTAGAGGGAACGTTCTTTGAGTGCGGTGGCGCGTGGTCACCCGAACCTGAAATTTCGGCCACGCTCCCGCCAGAGAAAATCGCGCACACCGGGCGGATGTTCCGCGGCATCACAGTGTAGGTGTTGCGCAAGGACGCGGTGAACCGACTACCCGTGCCACCGCGTCCTACCTATCCTTCAGATAAAGGAACCCGCAGGTCAAAAGCCAAAACGACAGCACGCGCCAAGTCTTTCTCTTGAGTCTCTGTTAAGTAGCCGATGGTGCGCCCTAAAGCTGAAGCGGGAACAGTCAAAATGTTATCGATTGACGCAACACACTCATGGTCAAGACCATTCTGAGAACCTAACAAAACCTCGCTTGAAAGCCCCTTCACCGTTGAAGTGATAGGGGCGATTGTTACTTTGGACATCACAAATCGAGTTGGCTCGCGGGTCAGAACTAGAGCAGGGCGGGTCTTATCGAGGTGCACCAGACATATTTCGCGCATGCTCAAACCTAATCAATAACTGCCGATGAGGCAGTCCACGCAACTAAATCGTCGAGATCATCTTCAGTGCCCTGTTCTTGAAGAATTTGAGTATCGGCTCGTGCGGCGTATTTACGGCGTTCTTGCTCGAGTGCCTCAGCCACAATAGCGGCACGGCTCGGGGCCTCACCATGTGCGACTGCAGAGTCGAGAAACTCAACCAGGTCATCGGGCAAGCGAACGGCAATTTGAGTAGTCATAACCCAAGAATACCAAAATGGGATTCACCCAGAAAGGCGGAAGGACGCGGTGAACCGACTACCCGTGTCACCGCGTCCTTACCTCAACGTTATGCCGGCCAGGCTGGCTAAAAGATAAGCTAATCCGACTCAGCGATCGCCTTTTCGAGGCGGTCTACCTTGCCCTGAATTTCGCCGGAATCATAGCCGGGACGAATATCAGCTTTCACAACCAGTGAGACTCGAGAACCAAAAGCTCGCACAGCGTCGGTGGCGCGCTTGATAACGTCCATGCACTCGTCCCAGTCGCCCTCGATAGTGGTGAACATGGAGGTGGTTTCGTGGGGCAAACCGGACTCGCGTACGACCTTCACAGCTGCGGCAACTGCGTCGTGAACTGAACCGTCTTCGCCCGTAGTCATGGGCGCTACTGAAAATGCAAACAACATGTTCTAAGACTATGCGCTAGTGGCTGTAGCGTAAACACCTCATGAATACCTAGTTCACGGTCATAAAAGACAATTCATGATTCATAAACACGGCTTATAGTTGTTGTACGTCACGCTCACGGTATTATCCGTATGTCCTTATTCGTAAAAAAGAAAGCTACTCGATGAGCACAGCAGCCCACGGTGGCACCCCCCTGTTTTACAGCAAGAAGACATTAACGTCGTCAACCCCGATGACATGAAGAAGGCCGTACGAGCAACTCTGCTCGGCAACTTCATGGAGTGGTTCGACGTAGGCGTCTAATCCTATCTCGGCGCATCCTTGACTGCCCTCTTCTTCCCTTTCGGTGATCCCTGGGCAAAGCTCGCTTTCTACGGCGCCCTGTTGGCGATCTTCGTCGTGCGTCCTTCTTGGACATGAGTTCTTACATCGGTTTTGCGACTGCGGCTGCCCTAGCGACCATCGTTGAGCTCATGCTTACCCCCGAGCAGATGCTGGACTTCGCCTGGCGCATCTGTTTCTGGGCCGCTCTGCCGCTGGGCATCATCGGCCTGGTTTTGCGTACCCGAGTCAAGGAATCATCAACCTTCGAGGCAGCCAAAGAGCATACGCTGAACTTCAGCAAGAAAAGCGCGGTAGCCTGAAAACTATCTGCAAAGAGTACTGGCCGCAGCTGCTTATTGGTTCTGCGCTAGTCATGTGTGCGCAGGTCACCGGCTTTATTTTTGCAACCTATATGCCTTCTTACCTCACCGATAATCTGGGCTATGACACCCTGCACGGCAACATTTTGCTCATTCCTATCTTCTTATTGGTGGCAGCATGCTTGCCGTTCTTCGGTTTGCTATCTGACAAGGTAGGACGCAAGACCCTAATGCTCACCGGCGCCATCTTAGGTCTGATTCTGGACATTCCAGCGTTCTGGCTCATGATGCTGGGACACGTGTGGACGACCCTCATCGGCTTGTTCCTCATGAGCCTGGTATTGATGTTCCAGATTTCAGTGCAGCCTTCCGCCCTACCCTCACTCTTTCCCACGCATCACCGCTACGCCGCAATGGCTCTCATATTCAACCTGTCAGCGACCCTGCTGGGTGCAACCGCTGGTTCTGTTGTGACCGTGCTGGAAAGCTGATGGCACACCAACTACGCGGGTGCCTACTACATGATGTTTGCCTGCGTCATCGGCATCATCGGCCTAACGTTCTACAAGGAAAGCGCAGGACGCAACCTGCTCGGATCCTTCCCGCCCGTAGCGTCCGAAGAAGAGGCATCCGAGCTGGTGCGCACCCAGTTTGAGAACCCCAAGCTGGACACCACCACCATGCCGATTGCCACGGTGCGTCCGCGTAGCTAAATGACTGCATAACCACTGATTACTTGCATAAAGACTGGTGCCTCATGCTCTTCCTAAGAATATGGGGCATCAGTCTTTTTGTGCTTGCACGCTCCGGCTCCTGCCAAAACAGTGGTAGATACCGTGCCCAACACCATATACCTTTTACGCCCAAACAGCCCGAAACCTACCACCTGACGCTTATGTATAAGTAGCATTAACAATGACAAGAAGGCTCTCGCGCCTTGACTCACGTCTTTACATAAAAACGTCTCACGGCGCGATGGCAACACAGGCTACGCAAACACGCGCAGCACACAACGCTATGAGGATGTTTTTACATGGCTACTGGCATTTACCTATCCGCAATGACCTCACAGTCAGGCAAGTCCCTGGTTGCGCTCGGTCTTGCTGATTCACTGATCAAGCGCGCAGACCGCGTCGGCTTCTTCCGCCCCGTCTTCAACGGCACCGTGGAATCAGAAGACCCCATGGTCAAACTCATGCGCAAGAACTTCAACCTCAGCGAAAAGCAGGCACGCGGCGGTGTCTCGCTGGAACGTTGCCGCGAACTTCTCGCTGAAGGCAACCACGAGGAGATGTCATCCATCGCTGTGTCCGTCTACGGTGAAATGGCTGAGCACTGCGACGTCATCATCATCGACGGCACTGACCTCATGGCGCACAACGCAGCAACCGTAGAATTCGACCTCAACGCCGAGTTCTCACGCGACCTCGGCGTACCCGTCATCGCTGTTGTTGGCGCGCAGGACTCATCAGTTGCAGACATCAACAACGCGGTAGACGTTGCACGCACCGAGTTGCACGACGCTAAGGTCGACGTACTGGCTATCATGGTCAACCGTTGCGCACCCGAACTCGTTGAAGAAGTAGAGCAGAGCGTCAAGCGCGGCCCCTCCAAGCGTCCCGTCTACGTCCTGCCCGAGATGCCCGAAATCGCGCAGCCCTCAGTCCGCGAAGTTGTGAGCGCACTCGACCTCAACACCAAAACCATCGAAGACGAGATGCTGGACCGCGACATCCACGACATCAAGATCGCTGCGATGACCGTCTCAAACTTCCTCGCACAGTTCGAAGACGGCGACTTCGTCATCGTTCCCGGCGACCGCACCGACGTCATGGTTGCAACCCTGGCATCAGCACTGTCACCGAGCTTCCCCGCACCGGCAGGTATGCTGCTCACCGGCGGATTCGAAGACACCGTATCACCCGACTCAGTGATCGGCTCACTCGTTGAGCGCTCACCCTTCCCCGTGTTCCGCACCGACCTCGACACCTTCAAGTCAGGACGCGCAGTAGCAGGCGTACACGGCAACCTCTCACTCGGCCAGCCCCGCAAGGTAGCGGCAGCTCTCGGTGAATGGTCACGACGCGTCGACGAGCACGAGCTGCTCGAGCGCCTCGAACTTGAGCGCCCCGCGTCCATGACCCCCTTGCGCTTCTTGCACAACCTCATCGAAAAGGCACGCTCCAACCGCCGCGCCATCGTACTACCCGAAGGTCAGGACCCCCGCATCCTGCGCGCCTCAGAAATCATCGTGCGCCGCGACTTCTGCGACATCGTACTGCTCGGCGACAAGAAGCAGATTCTCGAAGTTGCCCAGAAGGAAGGTATCGACCTGCCCATCGCTGAAAACGAAGGCGACAAGGGCATCCGCATCATCGACCTCACCAACAACGAATACGCTGAAGACTTCGCAGCAACCTACGCAGAACTGCGCGCACACAAGGGCATGACCCTCGAAGGTGCACGCAACCGCATGTCTGACCCCTCATACTTCGGCACCATGATGGTCTACAAGGGCCTCGTCGACGGCATGGTCTCCGGTGCAGTCAACACCACCGCGAACACCATCCGCCCCTCACTGGAATTCATCAAGACCCGCGAAGGCGTCAAGGTTGTTTCATCCGTCTTCCTCATGCTCATGGAAGACCGCGTACTCGTCTTCGGCGACTGCGCTGTGAACCCCAACCCCAACTCAGACCAGCTCGCAGACATCGCAAAGGCATCAGCAGAAACTGCACGCCAGTTCGGTGTTGACCCCAAGGTCGCAATGCTCTCCTACTCCACCGGCACCTCAGGCGCCGGCGCAGACGTTGAGCAGGTCGTTGAGGCAACTGAGAAGCTGCGCGAGTCAAACCCCAACTTCGCGTTCGAAGGCCCAATCCAGTTCGACGCAGCATCCAACGCATCCATCGCAGCGTCCAAGCTGCCCGACTCAGATGTTGCAGGTCAGGCAACCGTGTTCATCTTCCCCGACCTCAACACCGGCAACAACACCTACAAGGCCGTTCAGCAGACCTCAGGCGCAGTTGCAGTCGGCCCCGTTTTGCAGGGTCTGCGCAAGCCCGTGAACGACCTTTCACGCGGTTGCACCGTTGAGGACATCGTGAACACCGTGGCGATTACTGCTATTCAGGCTCAGACCCTTTAATCAACTGTGGTTCAAAGGGCAGAGTTTGCCTGTAAGGACGCGGGTTATTGACTGCGCGAAGTACATTGCGGGGGGGGGTGTGCCCCTCGCCTGCTGATGAAGGTCGCTGGGCGACCTAGTCAGCAGGCTCAGACGGAGCCCCCGCAACGCACTTCGCCTCCGTCACAGGAGACAGCTAGGTGCGCAGAAAGACCAATATCTCTTCTTCTCACAAGGGAAAAGATATTGGGGTACCAACGGTCAGTGAGACAGGCAGCGACAGTGCGACTGCGAGTTTTAAACGCGGACGCTGAACTATCACCGCACTGTCTCGCTCCGAAAATTAAACTCGACCCCCGCGTCCGCGTTTAATGTTTGAGCTTGAGCGCTTGTCGCTGCTGTCGAACTTCAACCGCTTCCTCACCCAAAATCTTTTACCGCCAGCTACCGGCTGGTATCAACTATCAAGGAGTAAATACATGCTCGTACTCGTTATTAACTGCGGTTCTTCATCTGTGAAGTACCAGGTTCGTGATACCGAAGGTTCAATCGAAGACACCCAGGTCATTGCTAAGGGTCTGATTGAGAACATCGGTACCAAGATTCCTAACCACACTGAGGCTCTGGAAATCATGGCGAAGAACCTTGAAGAGCCCCTGCACGGTAAGACCATTGACGCAATTGGTCACCGCGTTGTTCAGGGTGGCGACATCTTCACTGAGCCCGTTCTTATTGACGAAGATGTTCTGCAGAAGATCGATGATCTTTCACCTCTGGCTCCTTTGCACAACCCTGCTCACGTTTTGGGTATCAAGGCTGCAACTAAGACTTACCCTGGCGTACCCCAGGTAGCTGTTTTCGATAACGCTTTCCACTCGACCATGCCTGAGCATGTATACCGTTACGCTGTTCCTGAGAAGTTCTACACCGAGTACGGTGTACGTCGCTACGGTGCGCACGGTACTTCGCACGATTACGTAACTGGTATTGCGGCTGAGTTCTTGGGCATTAACCGTGATGACTTCAACGGCATCATTGCTCACTTGGGTAACGGCGCGTCCATCACTGCTGTTCAGGGCGGTAAGTCATTGGATACCTCCATGGGTTACACCCCGTTGGCTGGTCTTGTGATGGGTACCCGTTCCGGCGATATTGATCCCTCAGTTCTGACCGCTTTGATGATGCGCGACCCCGAGATGACTGCTGAGAAGCTAGACCACATCCTTAACAAGGAATCAGGTCTGCTCGCGATTGCTGGCAACAACGATATGCGCGCTGTTGTGGAGGCAATGGAGTCTGGCGACGAGAGAGCAAAGCTCGCACTGGATATGACTTCTTACCGCCTGGCTAAGTACATTGGTGGCTACCATGTTGCTGTTGGTGGCGCACAGGCTCTGGTATTCACCGCGGGTATTGGTGAGAATTCATCACCGTTCCGCGCACTTGTTGGTGAGCGCCTGGGTGCTTTGGGCATCAAGCTTGATCCCGAGTTGAACTCGGTTCGTGGCGACGCTCCTCAGATTATTTCAACTGAGGACTCAGCGATCCCCGTTTTGGTTATTCCTACCAACGAGGAGAAAGCTATCGCTGAGGCTACCGTTGAGGTTGTAAACAGCTAGTCGCTAGTTACTAGCGTCGCGCCCGGTGCCCTACCTAGGGCTCCCGGGACGAAAAAATTACCCGGATCCGTGCAAATTACCCGAAAAAATCGGGTATAAAGCACGGATCCGGGTAATTTTTTGCCTTAAATAAGCGGAACGCCGCAGACTCCCCAGACTGCGGCGTTCCATATATCGGGTAGATTCCCACATATCCGATACTTGATGCACCGGCAGCGAACGACGCTGTTCGTCACCGGTGCTAGGCACTACCAGCAAAATAGCGCCTGCTTATGTGGCTCGCTTTCTTCCCCAAGAAGCGGGCTTTATGCTTGCGCGCATCGAGTTCCCCAGCTCGATATAGTGCGCACATGAGGTTCAGCATTTTCCCCTAACGCAAATCCTCATTTGTTCGTCTCTATGCACCACCATCAGCACTTGGTAGCGCATCATGCTTTTCACCGGGTTGATCCAAGACCAGGAAGGCTTTTCTCACCGCAGATCGGGCACGTTCCCTATTGACGATTTTTTGACGGTTTTGACGCCGTCACCCTTAAAGAGCGGGTTTGGCCGGTTTCATGACGCAAAAACGAAAAACTTTTTAAAAGTTTTTAAGTAACTGCAATTCGTAGAGCACCCCTCGTCCTCAAGAACTATTGCTCTGAAGATCCATAAGGACGCCGGGTTCTTCGGATATCGTCCGCAAGAAGTAAATCAGGGCAACCTCTTTGGATATTACGCGCGCACTCTATAGATTGGACTTAGTCCCAGTTTCACAGCCACAAAACTGTTCTAAGGATATTCATGAGCAACCAGCCAGGCCCCCAGCAGGGCGGCCACCGTCCCCCGGCAAACACCGATGAACTCACCACGCCTTTGCCGAACGACCTTTCGCGCGGCTGGCTGCCCGAAGACACACGCCAAAACCCGATGTCATCGCTACCGGCGCCTAAGCTGTTTGGCTTTCAGACGCTTCTGCCTTTCAAGTTCATCAACGCGCTACGCCACCCCGGTGAGCTACCCTGGCTGATCGCGGCGTACAGCATCACGCTCGTTGCCTACATTGGTGTGGCGGTGTACTTTGTGACCTCATTTATTCCTGATCTGCAGGCTATCGATGTGGACTCCGAAACCGGTTCAGCATCCAACATTGGACTGATGCTTCAGCTGGCTCTGCTGGCGGTTTACTTGCCGCTTCTGCTGTTCTTTGCGCGCGCAGTTATGTACGCGCAGATTCGCCTAACAGGTGTGCGCATTACGCCCACGCAGTTTCCCGAGGCCTACCAGATGGTAGTTGAAGCAGCTCGTGCAGCCGGTCTACGTCGCGTCCCGGACGCCTACATTCAGCTGGGCAACGGGCAAATCAACGCGTTCGCGTCCGGCCACGGGCACCGCCGTTTTATCGTAATCTACTCAGACCTCTTTGAAATCGGTGGGGCTCCACGCAATCCCAACGCGCTGCGCTTTATTATCGGGCACGAAGTCGGACACATCGCCGCAGGTCACACCAGCTATTTCCGCCTGATCTTCACTTCTTTGTTCTCTCAGTTGCCCTACGCCGGCGCGATTCTATCGCGTACTCAGGAGTACACCGCCGACAACTTTGGCTACCGCTACTGCCCGCAGGGCTCACGCGAAGTTATCGGTGTTTTGGCTGCCGGCAAGTACCTGATGAACGAGGTCAACTTCGACGAGTACGCCAACCGCGCGGTTTACGAGGGCGGCTTCTTCACCTGGTTCGCGAACCTGGGCGCCTCGCATCCTTCGAACACATGGCGCGCACATGCACTGCGCGACCGATCAGAACCCGGCCGCATCATCTGGCGTCCCAAGAGCAACCCGCCCTACCCGCTGTCGATGGTTCCCGCGGCTGAGCCCGCAGAGACCTGGGCTGATCCTATGCAGGCAACCGACTACATGAGCATCTACCCGGAGAACCCAGAAAACCAGCACTTCGGCATCGCCCGCGTGGAGTCGAAGGTTCCGGCGAGCCAGCGCGACCGACGCGTCGCCGATATGCTCGACACCGAATGGGTGCCGCCGTATCTGCGCGAGCAGCGCGCCCGGGAATACCAAGGGCAACAGGGACAGGGAGGTCCTGACCAGCAAGTAGATAACCGCTAGCCCACTCGCTGTAATAGGGGCTGGGTGGAGATTTTCCGAGTGAGCGAGGAAATAAAAATCTTTGCCCAGAAAGCCTGTCTCAGGAACCTCGCCCACCGGTTATTCGCACGGATGAGATTTTAATCGTGAGAGGGGAGCGATGTACCACTTTTTACCTCAAAAGTGGCACATCGCTCCCCTGTCGCGTTAAGGCAAGTGCAACGTCCTATCAATACGGACGCGGTTACAAAAGTCCTCGTCGTGGCTCACCAGCACCAGCGCCCCCTCGTAGCTGGACAGCGCGTCCACCAGCCAGTTGACCGAGGAAATATCGAGATTGTTGGTGGGTTCGTCGAGCAACAGTAGCTGCGGGGCGGGGCATCTCAGCGGGATGCGTGCGAGCTCCACACGGAAACGCTCACCACCCGAGAGCTCGCTGATGCAGGCGTTAACGCGGTCGCGTTTGAATTGCAGTTGCGCCAGTTGGTCTCGCAGGTACTGCTCGGTGGCGGTGATGTTGGTTTGCGCGACAGTTTCTAGCACCGTCTTATCCGGCGCGAGGTTGATGCACTGACGCAAGTACCCGCACGATGTCAGCGCGTAGGCGACAGTGTAGGACGCGGGCCGGTCCGTTGGAGCGGTGAGTCCGGATTCGTGAGCGATGTGGTTGAACAGGGTCGTTTTACCGCTGCCGTTAGAACCAGTTATTCGCAGGTGCTCTGGCCCTTCAAGAATGATGCTCTCGGGCAGGTTCTCCTCACTTGCGCAAGCAAGGGATAGTTCAAGAACTTTCTTTCCGGTGGGCAGAGTAGTTTCGGGTAGATCGATATAGATGGAGGCGTCCTCACGCAGTTGGCTCTGCGCGTACTCAACTGCCCGACGCGCATCCGCCACCGAGTTCTCGTGTTGTTGAGAGCGTTTAACCGCGGTGCGCTGCGCGGAGTTTTTGTCGAGCCCCATTGCCATGCCGGGTTTGCGTTTTGAGGCAGCGAATTTTTTACCGCGTCGCTCGTCGCGTGCCAGTCGGGTGAGCATGTCGGCGCGTTCTTTGGTTTCTTTGCGCTGCTGGGCTTTCGCGTCGCGAACTGTGCGTTGGACCGCGTGCTGCTCGGTTTCAAGGGCCTGTACGTAGCTCTCGTAGTTGCCGGTGAAGGTGCGCAGGGTTCCTTGATAAAGCTCAGCGATTTCATCGACGTGCGCAAGGAGGTCTCTGTCGTGGCTGACGATGACTGCCGGGCAGGGCAGGTGGTGCAGCTGCTCTATCAGGCTGGATTTAGCGTGCGAATCGAGGTTGTTGGTGGGTTCGTCGAGCAGCAGAAAGTCCGGTGAGGACGCGAGTGTTGCGGTGAGCGCGAGAGCCACAGCCTCGCCGCCTGAGAAGGTTGAGAGGGGGCGCCGGAGAAACTCTGAGACCTCCGCATCCGAGAGCCCTGTAACCGGGGCGAAGTCTGCCCTGGCCAGCGCGACAATGATCTGCTCACCAGCGTCCCACTTATCGCCGATTGCCTCGTACACAAAATTGGAAAAGTCGCCGCTTTCTAGGGCGGTCAGGGCGTCAAGAATTTTTGTAATTCCAAAAATATCGGCAACCGTGCTGTTCGCATCAAGCCCGAGATCTTGCGGTAGATAAGCAACTCGCGCAGGACGCTGCACATCACCCGACGTCGGCTGAATGAGCCCAGCGAGCACCTTGAGAAACGTTGATTTACCGCTGCCGTTATCTCCAACCAGGCCCGTCAGGGGTGCACTGAAAGCACCGGCTAGGTCGGAGAAACAAGAGGTGCCGTCCTGCCATGTGAATGACAGGTGAGAAAAAGACACAGAGCAATCATTAAAAGTGGACATCACAAAACGCCTATCAGCTAGAGATTTCAGCTAAGGCGCGGGCACGCTTTAGCTACTTATGCAGAAAGCGTTTGTGAATCCAAGGGATTGCCTCTCGTAGGGAATAAAGCACCTCAAAAGTAACATGGGTCTCAGACAGTGGCAAGGGGTTTAGGGAATCCTCTTATCTCGTGCGATAGGTTTTGCTTTCATATACTCATGGAGCTTCCAGTCCTCGAACAGCGAACTCAAACCGCCGAAGATTTAATAACCGAAGGACGTATGCAACTCACTGCGAGCATCCGCGAAGCCTATGCTGATGGTTTATCACAGCGCGCTATCGCACAGGCCGCGAACCTTAGCCAGCCCAAAGTCTTTCGCCTCCTACACTTTCATGGAACTTCGCCGCTCTCACGAAAACTCAGGAAACATCGCAAACAGATTCTCAGCTATTTAGCTGAGAACCAGATACACAATGTACGAGTTTTCGGCTCACTAGCAGTTGGTGCAGATCATGAAGGATCAGACATAGATCTTTTAGCGACCACAACAAACACGTTTGGCCTCATGAAAATCGCAGAGATTGAAAGTCATCTGAGTGAAATAGTAGGCGCACGCGTGGATCTTGTTTTCGACCACACCAGCCGCCCCGACCTCAAAGACCGCATTATCCAACAGGCAGCGAGGCTATGAGCAGAACTGAAAAAGAAATAGTCAACGAGGCTCTTCTCCATTTGAGCTAGGTAGAAAAGTATGCTCAGGAAAACCTCGATGATTCAGTGTACCTAGACGCAATCTCTATGAGACTGTCGGCCGCCTTAGATTCACTCAATAAACTTCCCCAAAACACTAAAGAAAATCTCTTTGGAAAGAATTGGCACTATATGCGAGGAATGCGTAACCGTATTGCACACGGTTATGCAGTGGTCGACCCAGCTACGATTCGAGCGACCGTTATTGAAGAGTTGCCAAATCTTATCAGCATCTTGAAAAAGCAGCGGACCGAAGAAGTCTATTTTCCTCAACGGGAGATTTTCTTATCCGTAGCCCCCTTCAGACGCACGAGCCCCTTGTTTAACTGTATCTCACAGGATACATTTAAGCATATGGAAATCCTGCAGACCGATACCTACAAACGCTGGTGTCGAAACTAAAAGACACAAAGGGGCGAGCCCGAATAGATATCGCCCTCACGCGATGTCTACTTGCAGGAAGGGTAGTTGGCGATATCAAACCGCTAGGAAATGGAGTAAGCGAACTCCGCATTCACGCCGACCCCGGCTACAGGATTTATTACACCTTCAAAAATCAACAAATGATGCTTCTGCTCATTGGAGGAAGCAAAACAAGCCAAACCAAAGACCTACAACCTAGCCCAAGAACTCCAGGAGAGCCAATGAGTACCAATCTTTCACCGTGGGATGCTGCCGAACACCTCGAAACTCACGAACACATCATCGCCTACCTAAACGCAGCACTCGAAACCGGGGAATCCGCAGTGCTGCAGGCGGCTCTAGGCGATATCGCGCGCTCACAAGGCATGGCTAAAATTGCTGAAAAAGCTGGCGTGGGCAGAGAATCTCTTTACAAATCACTCAGCGCTGGAGGGAACCCCTCTTGGAAAACCATCCTCAAGATTTTCAACGCCCTCGACTTGCAACTAGAGGTTAGCGAAAGAGCGGCAACGTAAATTTTCCTCTCGCGGTTAAGATCTCATCCGTGCGAATAATCGGTGGGCGAGGTTCCTGAGACAGGCTTTCTGGGTGGAGGTTTTTATTTCCTCGCTCGGAAAATCTCCACCCAGCCATTCTGACGGGTATCTAGCCGATGTTTTAGCGCTCTTCGCGGGCTGATTCTTCCGGAGTTGCACTGAGGAAGTGTGGCTCGTTGAACCCGCGGGACGCGAACGCCTCGCGCACAGCGTGGGCTACCGAGTCCTGCTCATCAGCACGCACCAGCGCAATCGCCGAACCGCCAAAACCGCCGCCCGTCATGCGCGCGCCCAGCGCACCGGCGTCCAACGCAACATCCACGGCGACGTCCAGCTCAGGGCAAGTCACCTGATAGTCATCGCGCAAGGACGCATGCGAGGCAGTCAGCAGCTCACCCAGCTTCGACCAGGTGCCAGCGGTGGGCTCGCCCGCTTCAAAAAGCTTGATAGTCTCAACTACACGCAACTGCTCAGACAGTACATGGCGCAGCAACGCCTCAACGGTATATTCACCGGGAACCTCTACCTCACCTGCGGATGCAATCTCACGCCAGCGAGCTACAGCGTCATCAACATCGCCCTTAACCTCGGTGCCGTCGGTAACCAAAGAGCTCAAAAATTTCTCACCGAAAGCGTCCGCCATGGCATCGCAACCAGCGCGACGCTTAGCGTACTGACCGTCGTTGAGCTGGTGCGGCGCGCGGGTATCAATCACCAGTAGCGAAAGCCCCGCGGCGGCAAGATCAAGCGGAACCTTGGTGGTCGCAAAATCACGGCAGTCGATGGTCAACACTGAGCCCTGTGAAGCGCGCAAAGAAATAGACTGATCCATGCCGCCGGTGTTCGCACCGGCAATCTCATTCTCTGCCTTGATGCAGGCAGTCGCTAGCTTCTTTCGTCCTTCGTCGGTAGCCGCGAGCAACTGGCGTGAAGAATCATTGCCGCTAGCCAGCGCATCAAAAGCCAACGCAACGGAGCATTCTAGTGCCGCCGACGATGACAGTCCAGCACCCAGCGGAACATCCGAATCTACGGCAATGTCAGCGCCGGTAACCTCATCCAAAAGACCAAGTTCACGCATCGCCCAGGGCACGCCAACCACATAAGCAATCCAGCTATCCACGGCACCGGGGGCAATCGCGTCCGCCGCGATCCCTGTGGTCTCGCTACCGTCCTGAGTGGAGGTCACGCGCAGAACACCGTCGGTGCGCGGTGAAATTGCCACGAAGGTGCGATGCGGCAAGGCAAGAGGCATCACGATGCCGCCGTTGTAGTCAATGTGCTCACCAATCAGGTTGACGCGGCCGGGCGCGGAAAACACGCGTGCCGGCTCATAGCCAAATTCATCAATGAAAGCCTGACGCACGCGCGCTACGTGTGCACCGGTTTCTTGGGCGGTTTTCCAAACAAGTTCAGTCATGATGCGAGTTCCTTAAAACGTGCGGCAATGCGCTCGGGTGTGGTGTCAGAAATCCAGGCGGCTACCGCGGATTCACTGCCCGCCAAGAATTTCATCTTGTTGGGTGAGCGCATGAGCGAGAAGATGCGCAGATACATGCGCGAGATGTGCTCACCGTCGCGGGTGGGCGCCTGATGCCAGGCGGCAATGTAGGGCAGGGTGGTGACGCCTTCAAAGAAGCGGTCCAGGCGACCCAAAATGTCGAGGTAGAGCTCGGTGAGCTCATCTTTTTCAGCGTCGGTGAGCTCTGTAAAGTCGCGGGCTGCACGACGCGGGAATACCATAATCTCTACGGGCCATTTAGCGGCGAAAGGCACGAAAGCTACCCAGTGTTCGGTTTCTTTGACGATGCGAGTGCTCTCGGCGAGCTCTTGGGCGAGTAAGTCGCCGAGCAGGTCCGCTCCCCCGTTGTCTGCCGCGTATTTTTCTGCCTGACGCACCACGGCAGCGGTGTAGGACGGCAGGTAGGAGTAGCCGTAAATCTGCCCATGAGGATGCGGCAGGGTCACGCCAATCTCTTTGCCGCGGTTCTCAAAGGGGAACACCTGCGCGATGTCCGGGTTCGCTGAAAGTTCGCGGGTGCGGTGCGCCCACGCTTCAACGACGGTGCGGGCGCGCTTGAAACCTAATGATGCGAATGAGCCCTCAGTCTCGGGGGTAAAGCAGACGACTTCGCAGCGTCCTGCCGGGGTGGTTTCAAAGAAAAGGTCATCATCTCGGTGAACCGCTAGCGGGCCCTGCAGCGAAGGAAAGCGGTTCTCAAAGACGGCAACATCGTAGGTTTCTTCAGGGATTTCACCGGGGACGCTCCCGCGGCCAGCAGGTGCCAGCGGGTCTTCGTCGGCAGGCGGCATGAAGGTGCGGCTGTTGCGGTGAGCGGCAATGGCAACGGATTCACCGGTCAGCGGGTCACGGCGAATGGACGCAGCTTCCACTGGTGGTAGCTCACGCGCATCTAGCGGACGAGGGTCTTTAATTTTGCGGACTTTTTCTCCGGAAACATAGGGTTCTGAGTCATCGTAGAACAGGATTTCGCGGCCGTCAGCGAGGGTTCCGCGGGTGATGCGTACGGGGTGGTTGCTCATGCTACTACTACCTTGTTGACGTTATCGGTGAGCACGCGGTGCTGCTCGTCGGTGATGGTGTTGCTGGTGATTACGGTGTCGACGTCGCGCCATTCGCCAAAACGCATCAGACCGGTGACGCTCCACTTGGTGGCGTCGAAGACTGCGACGACTTCTCGGGCAGATTTCATGAAGACCTGGTTGGTGTGGCCTTCATGCAGGTTGGGAGTGAAGAGGCCTTTCTCACCAATGCCGTGGGCGCCCATAAAGAGGATATCGGTGGAGAGTGTGCTCAGCGCGGCGTCCGCGATTGGGCCAACGAAGGCGTCGGACGGGGTGCGTTCGCCGCCGGTGAGTAGGGTTTTGATGCCGGGTTTGAGATCTGCGTGGAAGATGTTGAGCACCTGCAGAGAGTTGGTGACCACGGTGATGTCGGTAAGCTCGGGTTGCGCCGTGATTTCTTGGGCGATTTTGGTGCAGGTAGAACCGCCTGCAATGCCGATGGACTGCGAGCTGTGCACAAGGTTCAGGGCGGCGCGGGCGATGGCGGATTTAGCGTCCGCGTTGATTGCCATTTTCTCGGCGAACTGCGGCTCGGGGGCAGAAGTTACAAGGGGAGGGCCGCCGTGGACGCGGGTGAGGACGCCTAGCTCGTCGAGCTCAGCGAGGTCGCGGCGAATGGTCATGGTTGAAACATCAAGCGACTCGGCAAGGTCTTGAACCTGAACGGTTCCCCTGGCGTGAACCTGCGCCATGATGGCGTTGTGACGTTGCTGAGCAAGCATGTGAACCTTCTTTCGGAAAGCATCTATACACTCGCAGTCTAACAAAAAAGAACATAAACAAACACAAGATCCGCCACTTTTGTTCAAAAAGACCATGTTCCAACTTTGGAAAAATTCTTCCGAGTCATAATTAAACATTTTTAAACTAAAGGACACAGGATTAAACTATAGTGAACATAAATAAACAAATCGGTGTCTTATGCGCACCGTTGAGTAGAACCACCGAACCATAGGAGAAAGGGCTCCCATGATTGTTCCCAACCACTTCGAGAATCTTCATGTACTTCATGAAAACACTCTGGACGCAAGGTCCTACTACATCCCCGCGTCCACTCGCCGTAATGACCTAGTAGAACACCGAGAAGAATCAGACCGCTTCATCGATCTCAACGGAACATGGAAGTTCCGTTACTTCGATTCAGTACGCGACCTCGATTTCAATTTCTACGAAACCACTCAGGACCTCTCAAGTTTCCAGAACATTCAAGTTCCTGGAGCTTGGCAAACTCAAGGTTACGACTCCCACCAGTACACCAACATCCGCTACCCGTTTCCGCTGAACCCACCTTTTGTTCCTGCCGAGAACCCCTGCGGTGCTTACGTCACTGAATTTGAGTATTCCAAGAACGAAGACGCTCCCTTAGCTCATCTGAACTTCGAAGGTGTTGATTCATGCTTCTATGTTTGGCTCAACGGCGAATATGTGGGCTACAGTCAGGTTTCGCACGCCACCAGCGAGTTTGATATTTCAGGGCTTGTACAGGACGGCACCAACCGCCTTGCTGTGCTTGTTCTCAAGTGGTGCGACGGCTCTTACTTAGAGGATCAAGATAAGTTCCGCATGAGTGGAATTTTCCGCGATGTCTACATCTTGAACCGACCTCTAGATGCTGTCTTCGATTACTTCATCACCACAGACCTTGATGAGAAGACTGGCGCATCAACCATTAACTTCTCCGCCGCATTCTTAAACGAAGACGCCCCGGTGAAGCTCGTTCTTAAGGACGCCGAGGGGCAGGAAATTGCGCATAGTGAGCTAGCAGAAACCTCAGGAAACAATGGTTTCTCGCATACTGCAACTTTTGATGTTCAAGATGCCCGCCTGTGGAACCCTGAGAATCCTTACCTTTACACGCTGAGCATCGAAGGTCCACATGAAGTCATCACTGAACGTGTAGGTATTCGCACCGTTCGCATCGAACGCAACGTTATCCTTCTCAATGGTCAGCCGATTACTTTCCGCGGAGTGAACCGCCACGACTCCGATCCCGTAGTTGGACCTGCCGTAGACTACGCGCACATCAAGCGAGACCTTGAGATCATCAAGCAACATAATTTCAATGCAATCCGCAGTAGTCACTACCCCAATTCACCCTACTTCTACCAAATGTGCGATGAGTATGGTTTTTTGGTAATGAGCGAGGCTGACAATGAAAGTCACGGCACTATGCTTCAGTACCTCGAGGATGACTCCTTCGAAAATCAGGTGAAGCATTGGAATCAGCTTATATCAGATAACCCAGAGTGGACTGAGCCCACCATGGATCGCGTACAACTGTGCGTTATCCGCGAGAAGAACCGCCCCAGCATCATCTCTTGGTCAGCAGGTAATGAGTGTGGCTACGGTGTAACACTCGAAAAGTCCCTGGCCTGGGTCAAGGAGTACGACAACACACGTATCACACAGTACGAAAGCGCATATTACGACGATAAGCGCCGTAAATACGATTACTCGAATATCGACCTGTACAGCCGCATGTACCCTCCATTCGAGGATATTGAAAAGTACCTTGCAAGCTCACCTGATAAGCCCTTCTTGCTTGTAGAGTACGCGCACTCGATGGGCAACGGCCCTGGAGATTTTGAAGATTACTTTAAGGTTATCGATGAAAACTCTGCTATGTGCGGTGGATTCGTCTGGGAATGGTGCGACCACGCTATATATGCGGGTAAAGATGAGCACACCGGTAAGGATATGTACCTCTACGGTGGAGATCACGGCGAGGAAATCCATGACGGAAACTTCTGCATGGATGGGCTTGTTTACCCAAATCGCACCCCTCACACAGGCCTATTGGAATACCGCAACGTGTACCGACCACTACGCGTCACCGACTTCAACGCAGCTTCGGGTCATGTAACACTCAAGAACTACCTTGATTTCACCGACGCGAAAGAAGCAATCGAGCTTAAGTACTTCTTCGTCTGCGATGGATCCGTAGTTTCAGAAGGCACCTATTCCTTTGAGTCTGCCCTGTTGCCTCACGAGCAACAAACCATTCGGCTTGATATGCCAGAACTGACTGCAGGCAGGTGCTACCTACACATAGAATACGTCCTTAAAAAGGAACTCCCGCTTCTACCCGCAGGGCACTTCCTCGGTCGCGAAGAAGTAGAAATTTCTACACTTGTTTCAGCTCATCACAAAGCTCTAGAGCTCTTAGAAACAAATACCAGCGCCCCACATCTCAAGGTAGAAGATACCGCTAACGAATACGTGATCGTTGGTGAGGGGTTTAGCTACACTTTTGACAGAAACTCAGGCGTATTTAGCCAGCTCACTGTAGACGAGAAAGATTTGTTTACTGAGCCGATGAACATCAATATTTGGCGAGCGCCCACTGACAACGATATGTATCTGAAGCTCAAGTGGAAGGCCGCTCACTACGAGCAAGCGTACTCCCGCTCCTACTTCAGCTCATATCAGCCTGTCGACAATGGCATCATCATCAGTTGCACTTTCGGGGTTATTGCCCCCACGGTGCAGCCCATTGTGAAGGGCACTGTCCTCTGGCATGTGGCACACGACGGTAAAATTACGGCCAAGTTCGAAGCATACCGATCACCACAGTTCCCGGTGCTTCCTCGTTTCGGGGTGCGCCTGTTCTTAGATAAGTCACTACAACAGGTTGAATACTTCGGCATGGGACCACACGAGAGCTATGTCGATAAACACCAGGCAAGTTATCACGATGTTTTCACAGCCTCGGTTTCAGACTTACATGAGGATTACATCAAACCCCAAGAGAACGGCAGTCACTTCGACTGTGACTATGTTGAGCTCTCAAACAACGCCTCAAAGTTCTCTGTAGCTTCAAAAAATCCGTTCTCCTTCAATGCTTCTCATTTCTCTCAAGAGGAGCTAAGCACAAAGGCACACAACTTTGAGCTACGCGAAGAGAACGCCACTGTTCTTTGCATCGATTACGCACACAACGGTATCGGCTCTAACAGTTGTGGCCCTGAGGTTCTAGAGGCCTACAGACTCAATCCAGAAAACTTCACCTTCGAATTCACACTCATTCCCTCTGCATAAAACAGGGATAAATCAAAGGCAAAACAATGAATGAAAAGAAATACCTTCGGTGGTACAACGTAGTGGGCTACGGTTCCGGCGACGTTGCCGGCAACGTGGTGTACGCGTTCCTCGCATCCTTCGTGATGATTTACCTGACCGACACCGTCGGTTTGAACCCGGGTATCATCGGTACCTTGATTCTTGCTTCGAAGATTTTTGACGGAATCTCAGATCTTTTCTTCGGTGCAATGATCGACAAGACCAACACTCGTATGGGTAAGGCTCGTCCATGGATGTTGTGGGGTTACTTCGGTTGCGCAGCGATGATTATCGCAATCTTCGCAATTCCCACGTCCATGGGTCAGTTCGCTCAGTACGCATGGTTCTTCATTGCTTACACACTTTTGAACGGTGTTTTCTACACCGCGAACAATATTGCCTATTCAGCTCTTACCTCGCTGATTACCAAGAACGGTAACGAACGCGTGCAGATGGGCTCAATCCGCTTCATGTTCGCATTCGGCACCAGCTTGCTTATCCAGAGCATCACAGTGCAGGGCGTCCAAATGTTCGGTGGTGGAGCTGAAGGATGGCGAACCATCGCTATTATCTACGCGCTCATTGGCCTGGCTGTAAACACCCTCTCTGTTTTCTCTGTCAAGGAACTGCCCAAGTCTGTTCTGGAAGAGGAAACCCAGGCAATCCCGATTATTCGAGAAAAGAACAACCCTGTACCTGAGAAGTACAGTCTCAAAGAGTCCCTCACCCTACTTGTGAGCAACAAGTTCTACCTGCTGATCCTTGCGGTGTTCTTGCTGAACCAGATTTTCAACACCACACTCAGCATGGGCATCTACTTCATGACCTACATCTTGGGCGATGCGACCTTGCTTGGGCCCTTCGCATGGGCAATCAATGTCCCGTTGATTATTGGTCTTTTGTTCACACCTATGGTGGTTCAGAAGTTCAACGGCATGTACAAGATCAACGTCCTAGGCTACGTTGTTGCATTCATCGCACGCGCATTGGTAATCGTCGCAGCCTACATGGGCAACATCCCGCTGATGCTGGTCTTCTCAGGTATTGCGTCCATCGGCATGAGCCCCTTGCAGGGAACCATCAACGCTCTCATCGCAGAGGCATCCGAGTACACCTTCCTCTCCAAGAAGAAGCGCATTGATGGCACCATGTTCTCAGCTACCTCACTCGGTGTGAAAATTGGTGGCGGTGTAGGTACCGCCCTTGCAGGCTGGTTGCTATCTATCAGTGGCTACGTAGCTAATGCTCCTGAGCAGTCTGAATCAGCTATTAGCATGCTGTACATCATGTATCTCTGGATTCCTGCCGGCATTAACCTCATCATTCTCTTCTTGCTCACTCGCCTCAAGGTTGAAAAAGCAAATAAGGAACTTCGAGACAATCCCGTCATTGAATACACCATGCTAGATAACTAGTAACGTACAAAAGGGTGGATGTCTTCCTCTAGACATCCACCCTTTTCGTTTAAATCCAACTAACTCCCCTGGCCCTAACCCCTAGAGTTCCGCTCACTACAAGGAGTTAAAGTCCCAGCGGATGAGCGGAACGCCAGGGTTTAGCTAAAACCGGCGACCCGAAGTCGCGTCTTGATACCCTAAAGAGACTATTCGCGCGAAAGGGAACCATGGCTGGAATCAAATTTGAAAACGTTGTGTGCCAGTACCCCGGTGCGGAGCGCCCCTCGGTGAGCAACCTGAACTTGGATATCGCTGACGGCGAGTTCCTGGTGCTTGTGGGCCCGTCGGGTTGCGGAAAGTCCACGACCTTGCGTATGCTCGCTGGCCTTGAGGACGTCACCTCCGGACGCATCACCATCGGCGATGAAGACGTCACCTACGCCGCGCCTAAGAACCGTGACATCGCGATGGTGTTCCAGAACTACGCGCTATACCCGCACATGACCGTACGCGAGAACATTGCCTTCTCGCTCAAGGTTGCTAAGTTCCCCAAAGACAAGATCAACCGCCGCGTTGAAGAAGCCGCCAAGCTACTGGACCTCACCGAATACCTGGACCGCAAGCCCAAGGCACTCTCCGGTGGCCAGCGTCAGCGCGTTGCAATGGGACGCGCGATCGTGCGCGAGCCCCGCGCCTTCCTCATGGACGAGCCCCTCTCCAACCTGGACGCCAAGCTCCGCGTGCAAACGCGCACCCAGATTTCAGAGCTCACCCGCCAGTTGCGCACCACCACCGTGTACGTCACCCACGACCAAACCGAAGCAATGACCATGGGCGATCGCGTGGCAGTGCTGAACGCGGGCGTCCTGCAGCAGGTAGACACACCGGGTAACCTCTACGACCACCCCGCCAACGAGTTCGTTGCAGGCTTTATCGGATCACCATCCATGAACATCTTCTCCTGCCCCGTGGACGAGCAGGGCGCACACTTTGGCAAGAGCGTCGTTCCGATCTCACCCGAGATGCGCTCAAAGCTCACCGGGGATCGCATCAGCATCGGCGTGCGTCCCGAAGACCTGGTGATGACGCGTGAGGGCGAAGGCATTCGCGCACACGTTGACCTGGTCGAAGAGCTAGGTGCAGATGCTTACGTTTACGCCGTGTTGTCCCGCCACCAGGACGTCACGCTCAAGCAGACCTCGCCCGACCGTCCTGCCCAGGCAATTCTGCGTGTGCCCGGACGCAGCGCGGCGCGCTACGACAACGTGTGGCTGGCGCCTTCAGGTAAGATGCACTTCTTCGACCCCGAAACCGGCGCGAACCTGGAGCTGTAGACAGCGACCCCTAGCGTTTCGCTCACCACAAGGACTTAAAGTCCCAGCAAGTGAGCGAAACGCTAGGGGTTACGTGTTAAAGCCCTGACGATCTATCACTACACTGGTAAGCATGGCTTCCCGTTTTAAACTCTCTGCACCAGACCCGCTGATTCTCATGATTCTCGGTGCGGTGATCCTCGCGATTATCGTTCCTGCACGCGGCGAGTTTGCCGATGGTTTCTCGGTTGCCACCAAGATCGCCATCGCGTTTTTGTTCTTTCTCTACGGTGCGCGTCTTTCGCCCCAAGAAGCCATGGCGGGTCTGAAAAACTGGAAGCTACACAGCTCCATTCTTGCCTTCACCTATGTCCTGTTCCCCATCGTCGGTCTGCTCATGTGGCCGCTACAGCACGTGATTGGGCAGGAACTTTACCTCGGACTGCTCTTTATGAGCCTCGTTCCCTCTACAGTGCAGTCTTCGGTAACGTTTACATCCGTTGCGCGCGGTAATGTTGCCGGTGCGGTGGTGGCGGCGAGCGCGTCCAACCTCTTAGGCGGGGGGATTACCCCGCTGCTGGTGATGCTGTTGATGCGCTCTGATCACGTTGCGATTTCGGGGGATGTTTTTATTAATGTTGCCGTTCAGTTGTTGCTCCCGTTTGTGCTGGGTCAGCTTCTGCGCAAGTGGGCGGCTCCTTTTGCAAAGAATAAGCTGACGAAGAATATTGACCGTCTCTCCATTGCGATGGTGGTGTACTCTGCCTTTTCGGAGGGTGTTGTGGACGGCATTTGGGCGCGTGTTTCTATTCCTCAGCTGATTGCGCTGATCATTATTAATGTGGTGCTGGTTGAGGTCATGCTGTGGCTGACTAATTTTGTGGGCAAGAAGCTGGGCTTTGACCGCCCTGACCGCATCGCTATGCAGTTCTGCGGCACTAAGAAGTCGCTGGCGACCGGCCTGCCCATGGCAGTGATTATCTTTGGCGGCGCGTCCGTGGGTCTGCTGATTTTGCCGCTGATGCTTTTTCACCAGGTTCAGCTGATGATCTGCGCGGCGCGGGCGTCCAGGTACGCACGGCAGTTGGAGGCCTAGCCCCGGGCTGGATCCATCTCCCGCAGAATATCCAAAATAGTTGAGATCGCAGGGTCGGTTGCTGAACTTTTGCGGATGACAGCGAAAACGGTTCTTTTGCCGAGTGGCTCACTCACCCACAACCCTTGCGGCACACCGCGCGATGAGGACGCCTGCCCCTCCACCCGGTAGATGGCGTCGAGAACCAGGTGGGGCAAGATAGCAACGGCATGCCCACCGTACGCTGACTGCAACTGCCAGCTCAGGTCGGTTGACACGAACCGCGGTACCGCGCGAATATTACGCGCCGTTAAAAAGGCGTCTGACCAGGTACGAAGCTGCGTTCCGACGGGTTCCATGCACCAGGGAAGCTCTGCCAGCCAGCCCATTTGTTTCAGGGGTTGCGCGGTCACCACTGATTGCGATGCAACGATCACAATAGGGTCTTGCCACAGTTCGACGCGAGTGAGCGAGGGTGGCAAAGAAACCGGTCGCCCCTCATATTCCTCTGCCACCGCGACATCAAAATGGTGTTTGGTGAGCTCCGAAATAGAGCGCTCTGCTTCTAACTGGGTAAGTTCCAACGTCAGGTGCGGGGCACGCTTTTCAAGCTGCTCAAAAATCTGAGGCACCGCGTACCGTGCGGCACTATTGAAGGACGCCACGCGCAGCGTCCGGGGCGTAGTAGTCGCTGGATTTTCCATGGCAATGCGAGCCCGCTCAGCGATAGCCAGCATCTGCCCGGCATACTGCGCCAGCTCCTGCCCGCGCGCGGTAAGCACCACACCGCGTCCTGACTTTTCATACAGAGTGTGGCCGACTTCTGCTTGCAACTTACTCAGGTGAGCTGAAACCGTTGAGGGGTCGTACCCCAGCACATCTGCGGCGGCAACCAGCGAACCGTAGTTAGAAATTTCGTACAGAATTTCAAGGCGCTTGAGGTCGTACACACGACCACCTTTCATGGAGATTAACCACGAATACTGTTGGAATTCATGGCATGGTGTGATGTTTCAATCTACTTTAGTCTGAATGCCATGACTTTGATCTCAGCACTAACCGGGTTCGCGACCATTGCCTTTTTGATTACGATCATTCCAGGCACCGACACCGCGCTGGTACTGCGCTCCTTGACCGCCTATGGACGCCGTGCCGCCTACGCCGCGGTTTTTGGCATCACCTGCGGACTGTTAGTGTGGGGTGTCGCCGCCGCCACCGGCCTTACCGTGCTCATGGAAAAAGCACCCGGCGTCTTTGAAGTCATCACCATCGCCGGCGGCCTCTACCTAATCTACCTTGGGCTGAGCCTGCTCAAGAACCTGCGGGAGTGGGGGCACGCATCATCCCTTAAAACCACCGGGCAGGATGCTGGTAGTACGGTTGCCGGAGGAACCGCCGGCATTGCCAAGAGTTTTCGCACCGGCTTTGTGGCTAATATCATCAACCCAAAAATCGCGATTTTTTATATAGCCTCTGTGCCACCGTTCATGATTGATTCAGTGCCCTCGTTTTTGATGGGTTCTTACCTGGCACTCATTCACGGCGGCATTAATGTTCTGTGGTTTACGCTCATTATTGTGCTGGCTGCCCTGGCGAAAAAGTGGCTAGCGCACCCGCGCACAACTCTGGTGCTCGACGGTGTGGCTGGTGCCGTGTTCACCTGCTTTGGCATCTCAATTCTTGGCGAGATGACAATGAAGCTGCTGTAGTTTAGTCATCATCTGAATCGTCATTTGAACCTGATGAATCATCCGAGTTCACGTCCGCCCCTCCACCCGAAGAATCAAGGAGCCCCGAAGCATCCAGCGATTCTTTGATGGACTCCCTAAGTTGTGGGAGGCTGTTCGATACTGCGGACTTGAGGGTTGCTAAAAATGATGTTTGCACGAGATTTCCTGCCTACTTACGGGTTGATGTTTCTTAGAGTAAGCACCTGCCGGCAGGGGAAGGTGCGGCTCGCTCACATGCACAGACAACTACGTGCTGACAGTCAGAGAAAATAGGATGCGCGTGCAGGTAGCACCCAGACAATTTACTCAGCACCCTTGTTAGCGCGTCGATTCACCCGGTAGTGTAAAGAGAGTCACAGACGCGTTCAAAGGAGAAACCGTGCAAAACCCAGTGACCCGCAAACTCATGATCGCCCTTTCAACCACTGTGCTGGGCCTCGGCTTAGCAGCGTGCGGCTCGTCCGACTCAGATACCAACGAACCCGACGATAAAGAAACCACGCAGGCACCCGCATCCACCAACGCAACCAACGATGACAACGACGACGCATCGGGGTCACCGGAAGCTGACGATAGCGATGACGCAACCGAGTCACCCGATGCTAACGACAGCGATGATGCTAACGACCACGACACCACCGATGGCGATGGCGATAATAACGACCCCATTGATTCTGAGAAGGACGATGCTAACGGCTCAGACACCGATGGTGGCAACGATTCAGATAATGATAACGGCTAAAATCAGCGCAGTTTTTAGCTGAGAGGCACGTAAAAGGTCTGCCTTTTCACTTTCCGTGGATTTGCGCTGTAATTTTCGCGTTTTTACAGCGCAAATCCACGGAAAGTGAGAGCTTACGAAGCTTAGACAGCTTCCACTGCGCGAATGAGCGCGATATGCGGGATGATGTGCGGGAAGTTGCCCGTCATGCGCTGGGCCTCAAAATCGTAGGACGCGCTGAGCAGCCCCAAGTCGTTAGACAACGCCAGCACGGTGCGCAGGACGCGTTTGCCGTCTTCGGCGCGTCCTGATCGCAGGTACTGCTCCGCCAACCACAGCGAAGCATCGAAGTGCGGGTTGTCCTGCCCTTCAAATCCATCGATGCTGTCGCGGTTGATATAGCGGTAAATAAGGCCGGATTCGTGCATGAGTTCGTCTTCAATGCGCTCTACCGTGCCCACCATGCGAGGGTCGTCCCACGCCACAAAACCAATCTGAGCAAGCTGTAACAGGGACGCGTCCACGTGCACCCCGTCGTAGGTCTGCACAAAGGAGTTCAGCTCTTCGTTGTAGCCGCGCTCCAAAATTTCTTCTGCCACGCGGTCGCGAGCCTCAGCCCACGCCTGCGCATCGCCCGTCATGCCGTGCTCGGTAACGGCAGTAACACCGGCGTCGAACGCAGCCCACAGCATAGCCTGTGAGTGGGTGAAGATGTGCGGCTCGCCCGCCATCTCCCAGATAGAGCGGTCTTCGCTACCGATTTTTTCAACAGCTGAGTTGAGAAGTGCCTGCTGCAAGGGCCATGAGAGGTGGTCTTCGCCCACGCCGTGACGGCGCAGGTTCGCGAAAGTTGCCAGCACCTGGCCCAGCGCGTCGCCCTGGAAGTAGCTGTGCGAACCGTTACCCGAACGCACCGGTTGAGCACCTTCGTAACCGGCAAGAGCAAGGCGGCGGTCAAGGTCGTCCTTCTCACCGGCAACGCCGTAGACCGCGTGCAGGTTGTAGGGGTTGTTAGCGAGCGCGCGTAGCATCCAGTTACGTAACTGCGCGGTTTCGCGTTCGTGACCGTGGGCGAGGGTTACGTCCATTGCCATGGCGACATCGCGCAGCCAGGCAAAGCGGTGGTCCCAGTTGCGCTTGCCGCCCAAAACCTCGGGCAGTGAGGTCGTTACGGATGCCACCAGGCCGCCGGTTTCGCGTGAAATCATAGCGCGTAGCACCAGGAGCGAACGCAGGCGTGCCTCGCGAAGCTCAGCTTCGAAGGCGGCGTCATCTTCTTCTTGCTCAACAATCGGGTTGACGCTGGTCTGCGCGAATTCTTCGTAGGTTGCGGCATCGATTTCGAAGGACGTGGTGTTGGTGGAAGGCTCAAGAACTTCGGTTTCTACCTCGCGAGTGACAGCAATCGAATTGCTATCTACCGACACATCGGTAGCGGGTGCCTCAACCTGCGCGATGCGGTTGGTGTCGACGTCCTCGCCGTCACCGTAATGAGTGTTCTCTTCAACAGCGGGCACCTCAGCTGGTGCTTCGGGAGTTTCGGGAACCTCATCCACGTACAAACCTGACCATTCACGCCACTGTTCCTGCGCGTAGTTCAGTGCTGTGGGGTAATCAATCGGTGCGGGCGGATTCTGGTTGGAGGCAAAGTATGACAGGGTGAAAACATAGTTCTGACCTGCGGTAACGGTGAAAGTTCCAGCGTGCTGATCGGGCTCACCGTCGGGCATTGCATCACCGCGGAACACCAGCGCGTGCGGGCCAGCCATGCCCACCAGCATTGATTCTTCAGGGTTGGTGTTGCCGTTGGCGTCCGGCGCGCCATCGTAGCGCGTCACCCACGGCTGAGTTTTACCGTTATCAAAACGCATCGCGATTTCGTTGTACATGGTGACCTCACCGGTGAGACCCTCCACGTTTCGCACGATCGAGGTACCGGCAGCTAGCGGCATGAAGTCGGTAACGCGCACGCTCGCATCGCCCACAGACCACACCGTCTGCAGTACGAAGGTGTTCTCGCGATAGCTACGCTCGATGCGGATTTCCTCAACCGGCGTGGGGTTCATAGATTCCAGCGGAGCCAGTAGCCAGCGTCCATTATCGCGCTCACCCAAAAGGGCAGCGAAAACAGCACCGGAGTCAAAACGCGGGGCGCAGAACCAGTCAATTGAGCCGGCGCGCGAGACGAGCGCACCGGTATTCATGTCAGACAGTAGAGCGTAGTCCTCGATATAAGAAGCCATGTTCTTAAGCCTATCAAACGGGTGTACTTACGAAATTGTGCGGTGTGTGTTTATAAAGTGGGGAATGCACGTAGCGGAAAAGTTCGTAAATCCCTTGCAAGCATACCCCCAGGGGGTATAACGTGGAAGCATGAGCGAAACACACAACGGCTGCGAACACGGCCCCCACGGTTACAGCGACAACAAGGACGTCTACCTCAAGCGTCTGCGTCGCATCGAAGGGCAGGTGCGCGGTATCGAGCGCATGGTACAAGAAGACAAATACTGTATTGACATTCTGACGCAGGTAGCCGCCATCAATAAGGCACTGCACTCAGTCTCAACCGGTCTTCTTGAAGAACACCTACGCCACTGTGTGGTTGAAGCCGCGCACGAATCAGAACGCACCGGAGACTCCGCCGCAGTCGACGAAAAAATCGCCGAAGCAACCGCAGCAATCTCCCGCATGATGCGCAGCTAGCTCACAAGATGTACTCACGCTGGCACCCGCCAGCACCCCACTCCGAAGGAGAAAATCATGGCTACCAAGGTCGTCAAAGCAACCGGTCTCACCTGCAACCACTGCGCACTGAGCGTCACCGAAGAGGTTTCAGAGGTAGAAGGTGTTGAGTCAGTAGTGGTTGACGTCGTCAAAGACGGCGAGTCAACCGTAACCATCGAGCACACTGAGCCCGTCAGCGACACCGCCATCAACGCGGCAATCGCAGAAGCCGGCTACGACGTCGTTCAGAACTAACAGAACAACGCTGGCAACCGGTTAGCTAGTGCGTGTAACCGCAGTGGCTCACCGCTTTTGCACGCTAGGACGACTGCGCCCAAGGAGTGCGCGACCTCGGCAACCGGAGCCAGTTGAGCGCCAACCAAAGTGCGCCCCGCATAATTGACGAAGGCCTGACCTTCTCGCATCAATAAGCACGCAACGTCGCCAGCTGGCATCGGGTCTGGCGTGAATCGTGGCGAGCGCCCAGCGCGAGTCCACGAGAGGGGCTGCCGGGGGCTGCGGGGTGGTTAAAGAGACCGGCCTTCTCAAATTCCCCCTACCTACGCATCGTGAGAAGGAATCATGTCGAGCACGACACCCCAAGACATCCTGCAACAACCTGAGACCCGCGTCCTTAACCTGAACGTGGGTGGCATGACGTGCGCGTCCTGCGTGGGGCGTGTGGAGCGCAAGCTGCGCAAGCTTGAGGGCGTGGACGCGTCGGTGAACCTTCCGCTGGAGTCGGCGCGCGTGATTGTGCCGGCGAGCATCAGCGATGACCAGATTGTGCAGGCCGTTGAGAAGGCGGGGTACTCAGCGTCAGTTAAGCATGATGAAGATTCGTCGCCTGAGCTTGATACGACGTCTTTGCATTCTCCTGAGATGCTGAAGAAGCGTATTTGGGTGGCTGTAATTTTTGCGGTTCCGGTTTTTTGCATCACCATGTTTTCAGTGTTTCAGTTTCCGCACTGGGGCTGGGTGGTGGCGCTACTGGCGCTACCGGTGGTGACGTGGGCGTCGTGGCCTTTTCACCGTTCGGCGGCGATTAATGCGCGTCATTTATCGGGCACGATGGACACCCTGGTGTCTTTGGGAATCATTGCGTCGTACGGGTTTTCGCTGGTCAGCCTCATTGCTTACCCGTATGTGACGGCTCATGCCGGTCACGATGGCATGAGCGCTCACGACCATAATTTGTACTTTGATTCTTCAACGATGGTCGCACTGTTCTTGCTGGTGGGACGCTTTATTGAGGCGCGCACGCAGCGACGCTCATCTGAGGCTCTGCGTAAGCTTCTTGACTTGGGCGCTAAGGATGTCGCCGTGATTCAAAACGGCAAAGAGATCCGTATTCCGGTGAAGGATCTTCTGCCCGATGATGAGTTTGTGGTTCGTCCCGGCGAGAAAATTGCGACGGACGGCGTGGTGCTTTCGGGTAGTTCTGCGATTGATGAGTCGCTTCTGACCGGTGAGTCCGTTCCGGTTGAGGTGAGCCCGGGTAGTTCTGTTACGGGCGCGACGGTCAACGTTTCTGGCGCACTCACGGTGCGTGCCACTCGCGTAGGTAGTGAGACGACGCTGGCGCAGATGGGTAAGTTGGTGTCTGAGGCGCAGTCCTCCAAGGCTCCTATCGCTCGTTTGGCTGACCGTATTTCTTCTGTTTTTGTTCCTATCGTTTTGGCGATTGCTGCGCTGACTTTCGTCGTGTGGTTGCTGGTTTCACCCGATATTTCTGATGCGTTTATTGCCGGTGTTTCGGTGCTGATTATCGCCTGCCCGTGCGCTTTGGGGCTGGCGACTCCTACCGCTTTGTTGGCGGGTACAGGACGCGGTTCTCAGCTGGGCATCCTCATTAAAAGCGCGCAGGTGCTTGAAGATACCCGCGGTGTTGACACCGTCGTTCTTGATAAAACCGGCACTGTGACCACGGGTGATGTTGAGGTCATACAGGTTGAGGCGTTTAGTTCTGATGCTGATCCTTATCTTGAGGTTCTTGCTCCCGCGGCTGCGGTTGAGCAGCGCAGTGAGCATCCGATTGCGCGCGCTATTGCGGCGGCTGGTTCGGCGCGAGGTACCCTCCCTGAGTCGCAGGATTTCAAGTCCTATGCAGGGGGCGGTGTGCGCGCGGTTCTCGCCGATGGGCGCACCGTTGTTGTGGGCAAGGCAGACTTCTTGAATGAGCGTCGGGCTTTTCTCAACGATTATCAGCGAGAACTGATTTCTGCCAAGGAGCACGAAGGTTTTACAACCGTGGCTGTGGCAGTCAACGGTAAACCTGTGGGCATTATTTGTTTGCAGGATGCCCCCAAGCCTGATTCTGCGCAGTCCATTGCGGAGCTCAAAGCGTTGGGTTTGCGTCCGGTTCTTTTGACTGGCGACGCCCTGCCGGTGGCTCAGGCGGTAGCGCAACAGGTGGGTATTGATGAGAGCAATGTCTTTGCGCAGGTCAGCCCCGAGGACAAGGTCACAAAGGTTCGCGAACTGCAGGATGCCGGTCAGACCGTTGCCATGGTGGGTGACGGCGTGAACGACGCGGCCGCACTGGCACAGGCTGATCTCGGCATTGCAATGGGTTCGGGCACCGATGTTGCCATGGAAGCTGCCGACATGACGCTGATGCGCAGCGAACTCGCATCCGTGCCCACAGCGCTGAAGCTTTCACGCGCCACCCTGCGCCTGATTAAGTCCAACCTGTTTTGGGCGTTTATCTACAATGTAGTGGCGATCCCGGTTGCTGCGCTCGGCCTGCTTAACCCCATGATTGCGGGTGCGGCGATGGCATTCAGCTCGGTCTTTGTCGTGCTCAACTCCTTGCGCCTCACCTGGTGGAAGCCGTGAGCTACTCAACAGTAAAGAACGCGTAACTACACTCACTTAGTTAAATTATTAACTTTTTCGTGACATTTTTATAGTCCGTCGCGTCTAACTAAGAGACGGCGCTGGGGCAGGCACCTTCCACTTACCGCTTCTCCCAGCGCCGTTCCTTTATAAATATACGTACTCAATAACTCCCCCAGTATTTTCAGGAGCATGTCATGGCTACACTCGTCGCCCCGGGCGGAACCACTGACATTCCCGACGCCGTCCTTGAAAAAATCGGTGAACTTGCACTTAAAGACGTGCACGGAATCAGCAGTCAGTCCAACCCCACCGCCAGTGCCTTTGGTCGCATCCGCGACCTCGTTAACAAGCACAGCGAGAATAATCCAACCACGGTGAATGTGAGCTCAGGCGATAACGCACTCACTGTAGATATTCAGCTCTCTGTCGCTGTTCCGCATAAACCCTACGCGGTGGCAATGGAGGCGGGCACTAGCGTCCTTGAAGCCATTGAATACACCACCGGGCTGCCCGTTACCGCAGTAGATGTTCATGTATTCTCGGCAACCAGCGCGTGCGACAGCGAGATTTACACGCCCAAACACGGCTCGCAGGTAGAAGCCGGCCAGGGATCATCTCGCGTGAACATCACGTACTCTCAGCAGGTTTTGGATTACTGCACTTCTCATACAGTCGCCACGATGCTGGATGTCGCCGCTAGCGACGTCAAAGTAAAAATCAGCGACTCGTCAGATGCAGTGTCAGCTACAGTAAACACCCCGGTAGCCCACGCTCTTATCTCAGATTTTGCCCGTACCCGCGGTACCCAGGCTCAAGCTCTTGAACAGTCTCTTTCAAAGTACGCCGAAAGTGTTCGCACCCCACTAACCTTTGCATTGCGCGAGAACTTTGGACGCGCCACCAACACAGTGGAGCTTAAAATTTCAACTATCTCCGGTGAGTCAGGAGGTACATTAAACTCAACCGCATAAGCTTTCGTCTTAATTTTCATGCAGCCGCAGTGACGGATATCCTCGAGACCTCCCACCGCCCCATCCCATACACCCCACATGATGCCCACCTCGTGAGCTAAGATATTTACTCGTGAGGACGAATCATAACGTAACTGGAAAAGCACAGGAGGAGCATCGATGACACCCTCCCCTGCACCCACCGCAAGTACAGGCGTCGAATTACCCGATGCACTGTTATGTGCGCGTGCAGTCGCAGGCGACCAGTACGCCTTCCAGGCACTCATTCGCCGCCACGCACCCGCCATGCGTTCATACGCCATTCGACTCACCGGAAGCACCGCAGATGCTGACGATGTACTCCAAGAAACTTTCATCCAAGCTTGGCGCAAGCTAGACACCCTCGAAGACGCAGCGAAGGTGCGAAGCTGGCTCATGACGCTTACCAGCCGAAAAGCTATTGACCTTATCCGTACTCGCAAACCCAACGTTCCCATCGACGACGTGGCAGAAACACACGCCAAGGAACAAACGCCCGAACAAAGCGCCATCACCGGCTCAGAAATCGGTGCGCTTGCCAAAGCCCTCAAAACTCTGCCCAAACAGTCGCAAGAAATTTGGGTGATGCGTGAGGTGGGTGGCTCGTCCTACCAAGAAATCGCTGAGCTACTCGATATCTCACCTGCGAGCGTCCGCGGAAAGCTAGCCCGCGCACGCATCAAACTAGTTCAGGAAATGGAGGGGTGGGACTCATGAACACCCACATTCCGTTAGAGACCCTGAGCAACTGGCTTGAAGATGAACATTCCGGCAATCACTCCCCACAGCACCTGCTGACGGGATTGCATATTCACCACTGCCCAACGTGTACACAACGTCTTGAAGCGTTGCAACGCCTTGAACGCGTAACCAATGACCTCGTGACCGAGGAAGAAAACAAACAGGCCAGCGACAGCAGCTGGTTAGATACCATGCTGAGCAACCTTGTTCTTGAGACCAAGGCAGGACGCTCGATTCCGCTGACCGCTCACCACGAGCTTGATACGCTCACGCAGACCGAAGGTTCAGTGATTGCAGCCATTCGCCGTGCCGGTGAATCCCTACCCGGCGCGCTGGTGAGCCGTTGCCGCCTTGATGGCGATGTCGAAGCACCTCGCACACCTATTAACGTTGAGATTACAGCATCCGTTCGCGAAGGTAGCTCCGTCGCAGACATCACGCGCGAGTTGCGTGAACGCGTTCGCAAAGAACTAGAACGTATTAGCGAATTGAACGTTGAGCAGATCAACATCACCGTCGAAGACATGCACTCCTTCGACATTGAACAAGCCACAAAGAACCTCAAGGACAGCCCCCATGCCCCATGACACTCTGCATATTGAACCTGCAGGAAGTGGCAGTGAAGCCCCCGATTCGTTGCGCGTGAAGATTCGCGAATCAATTCTTGCCGTAGCCGGGGTGGAGCAAATATATCCGCATGAGGGAGCTATTGGTGGCACCGTACGCGCGGTGGCTGCCGCTGTGCGCGAGGGCCAAGAAGGCGCCAAGGGAAACAAAGAAAGCGACTTCTTCGACACGAGCCAGCAGGCTGTCACCACGACAGTTGGCAAGGTAGCGGACGCGGTGAAGTCGCTGATTGAGGCTCCGGTGAGTGAGAGCGCGTCCGGCGCAGGATCAGAGAACCTCACCGTTGCTGTGCGCGTGGGGCTCAGCACCGATGCCGATGTGCCGCGCACCGTTCGCTCCGTGGCCGAGGCTATACGCCAGCATGTAGACGATGAACGCTACGTTCACGTAGAAGCCGTCAACTACTAAGGCTTTTTACACTAGAAAACCCCGGTCCTCTCACCGATGAGAGAACCGGGGTTTTATGCTCTCCATAGGCAGTAGGCACGCGATGCGCCCGTAAATCTAGCGCTCCTGCCCGTTGGCGCGGGGCTGTGAGTCGGATGCCGCGTCCTGCTGGGTAGTAGCTTTGGTTGCAGATGCGGTAGACGCGCCAGTTGCAGAATCAGCAGTGCCCGTAGCGCGTTCAGCAACAGCTTTCTTACGCGCCTCAGCCTCACGCTTAGCCTTCGCCTCAGCATACAGCTTGGCAGACGAACGATTAATACCGGTGCCCTGGCCCAGGTGCTCATCATTAGGGCGCTCAATCATCATGAGGGTAGCGCACAACACCAGCGTCACAATAAACACCGCACCAGCAACAGATAGCGACAGCGAGTACTGCGGAGCATTCTGAGTACCGCCCGTTGCAAAAATAAAGACGCCAAAAAACGCCACAACAGCCAGTACAACCGCAATAATCAGCGGCCCCTTAACCTGCTCTTTAAAACCGCCTGAACGCTGCTTCTCTACCACAAAAATCCCTCCAAAATGTGCATAACCTACTCTACAGCGAAAGCAGGGCTAGCGCGCCTCAATCTTCTTCGCGTCACTGCGCACAGTGAGGGCACCAATCATCATGAAAATGCCAGCAATCAGCGCGCCACCACCAGAAACACCCAGAATTGCTTTCGCACCAAGATCACCAATGACCGGAATGAGCGCGCCAGCAACGGTAAGCACAAAACCGGCGATTCGCCAGTCCTTATCAACGGGCAAAGCATCTTTGCCACGCAAACCCAACAGCATGGTGAGCACACCGCTAATACCCAGCACCAGCGAGCCAACAACAATGACCCACAGTGAGGTATGCGGCAAAATCATGGTCAACACGCCACCGGCAAGCTGAAGCAGCGCCACCGACTTGAGCGCCTGTACCACGGGAGCGAATTCCGCATCAAAAGCCCCGACAGCGGTTGAGGTCATAAAATTAGCCGCGCCCAAACCGATAAAGAAAAGACCCAGCGCAATCGCCGCACCGGTGAGCGTGGGCACCTGCCAAAAGACCGTCACTAGGCCAAACACAAGGTTGACCAGCGCCATCACAACGGTGGGTACGAACAAAGAACGAGCAAGGTTTGAAGAAGTCACGGGTACTAGCTTAGTGATTACGATGCGAGCGCGCGACCCCGGTGCGCGGCGTCCTCGGTCGCACTTTCCGTGGATTTGCGCTGTAATTTTCGCGTTTTTACAGTGCAGATCCATGGAAAGTGCACGAGCTATTGTCTATAGCGAGCGTAGGACGCGGGTGGTCAGCTTCAGTGCATGCGGCAGGTGACGTTCGCTGATACCGCCGAAGCCGATGACCGCGCCGAACTTTCGTGTGTTTTGATGCGCGCCCGAGTGTGCCCAGTAGTCCCCGAGAGTTGCCGCAGTGAGGTTCTCTTGCGCAGCACGGCGCAGAAACTCACGTTCCGCAAGAGGGGTAGCGTACTGCCCGGTAAACTCCAAAACTGCGTGCAGACCGCCGTCCATGGGTAGCACGCTCGTCCAATCCGGGGTTTGCTCGGACTCCAGTGCATCCAGCAGAACATCGCGACGCCTTTTATACACACGGCGCATACGGGCAATGTGGCGTCGGGCGCCGCCATCCGTGAGAAAGGAGGCCATCGCATCCTGCGTGATAGACGAGACCGGCGAGCCGAGTACCCCGCGAAGATGCGCAACCTCAGCCATAACGGACGGCGGGGCAAGTAAATACCCCAAACCCAGACCGGGCGTAAGAGTCTTTGTAAAAGACCCCAGAGTAATCACGCAATCGTGGCCGGTTTGACGGTCCAGCGCTGCGAGAGCGGGCAGGGGATCGCCCACGTAGCGCAGCTCAGAATCGTAGTCATCTTCGACGATAAAAGCATCATTTTTCTTAGCCCATTCCAGGAGCTCAAGACGCCGCACAATCGGCATGGACGCCCCCAGAGGGTACTGGTGACTGGGTGTTACCAGCACGATATCCGGACGCGGGTTCTGCGGCAGGTGCGCGGGATTGAGGCCGTGTTCATCCACGTCAATGGGCACAATCTCGTGGCCGAAAGCCGCCGGGATTTTATGCAGCGACGGGTAGCCGGGGTTCTCCACAGCGATGCGCAACGGGCGGTCATGACGCTGGCGGCGCATAGCTGAGAGCACCAGGCGAAAGGCGTCGCGGGCACCGGCGGTCACCAAAATTTCGTGCGGTTCACGCACCACGGAACGCATGACGCGCAGGTGCTCCGCCAGCTGTTCTTGCAGATAAGTGGCGCCCACTGCGGGGTATGAGCTACCGGGCTCAGCGGCGGCTTTTCGCCAGGCAGCACGCCAGGCAGCACTGGCAAGGAGCGAGGTGTCGGGGGTTCCGGGAAGCAGATTCAAGGACGCGGTTGAAGACTCAGCGCGGCCTGGCCCAGTGCTTTGCTCCGGAGATTGCGGTGAGATTTTTTGTAATTTCAAATCCGCCGTCACAAAGGTTCCACCCCGCGATGTCTGCACGTACCCCTCAGCACTGAGCTGCTCAAAGGCCGCCACAACGCTGCCGCGCGAGACCCCGAGCCTAGTAGCGAGCGCACGCGAGGAGGGCAACGCATCCGCCGGTTTGAGGGTGCCAGTAATAATATGACCGCGCACCTGCTCAGCGATTTGGGCAGGCAGTGGTTGACCACTGTCTTTGCTGATATTCAGGGGAAGTTCGGCAGGGCGAGAGGTGCGAGGCATGGGTCTTTTAGTTCTTTTTGAGAAGGGGCACTTATCGTTCAATTTTGGGGCAAATTTTGAAGGATATGTGGTTTCTCTCGGGGTGCTGGTCTAAAATTTTTGCGCGATTCTGGCTCTATTATTAGACCACCTGACGCGCTGACAATAGAAACCATGACTGAGACTAAAGATTTCAACGAAAACATCACCGGCTCACCCCTGGTCAAGCGCGGCTTGGCAGACATGCTCAAGGGCGGCGTCATCATGGACGTCGTAACCCCCGAGCAGGCAAAGATTGCGGAGGACGCGGGTGCGGTAGCCGTCATGGCACTGGAACGCGTTCCCGCGGATATTCGCGCGCAGGGCGGTGTAGCTCGCATGAGTGACCCAGATATGATCGAGGGCATCATCGATGCCGTTTCCATTCCGGTCATGGCGAAGGCTCGCATCGGCCACTTTGTTGAGGCGCAGATTCTTGAAGCGCTGAAGGTCGATTACATCGACGAATCTGAGGTGCTCTCCCCCGCTGATTACGTAAACCACATTGATAAGCAGGGCTTTAAGGTGCCGTTCGTGTGCGGCGCGACCAACCTGGGTGAGGCGCTGCGTCGTATTGCTGAGGGTGCCGCGATGATTCGCTCGAAGGGCGAGGCTGGTACCGGCGACGTTTCTGAGGCAACCAAGCACATCCGCACCATCAAGACTCAGATCGCTGAGTTGCAGGCGCTCTACGCGGTATCACCCGATCTGCTCTACGTGAAGGCTAAGGAACTGGCTGCTCCCTACGACATCGTGCTTGAGGTGGCGCGCACCGGCAAGCTACCCGTGGTGCTGTTTACGGCTGGTGGCGTGGCTACTCCGGCGGATGCGGCGATGATGATGCAGCTCGGCGCGGATGGCGTTTTTGTTGGTTCGGGCATCTTCAAGTCAGGCAACCCGGAAGCACGCGCGAAGGCGATTGTGAAAGCGACCGCGCAGTTTGATGATCCGGTGGCGGTGGCGGATGCGTCCCGCGGCCTGGGTGAGGCGATGGTCGGTATTAATGTGGCGGATCTTCCTGCGCCGCACCGTCTGGCGGAACGTGGCTGGTAAAAAGTCATGAGCAACGAAGCAAGGTTCTAGCTCCGTGGGGTAGGTCGGCTCGGGAGTGCTCCCTCCCTCGCGCAGGCGCTCAGTCGGACAGAGCCCTCGCCTTCCTACCCCACCTCCGCTGTTCCATTTCGACTTTTCGTGCTTTCCCCAGCTGCTACCACGGTGCGGGGATAGCAACACATCAGCCACATCTCCGAGAAAGGGAAGAGGGAGAGAGAAAAAGTTTCTAGTCTCTTCATCTTTCTCTGGCTAGTCCGCGTTTCTCTACCCAGGACGGTGCATCCACCTAGCCCCCCGCCCGGGTAGGTTGCGCCGTCCAAATTTTTGTAATTCCAAGTTTTTTCGCATCCCCTTTGGAGGCATCTTGTCTGAATCTCACCTTTCCGGCACTGGCAAAACCATCGGCGTTCTCGCCTTGCAGGGCGGGGTTTCTGAGCACGCCGAGACGCTGCGCGGGTTAGGTGCCGAGGTTGTGCTGGTCAAAAAGGCGGAGCATCTGCAGGGGCTGGATGCGCTCGTCCTACCCGGCGGGGAGTCGTCCACGATTGATCGACTGACGCGCATCCTTGGTGTTCGTGATGCACTGAAGAACGCAATTTCCGGCGGCTTGCCAACGCTCGGCACGTGTGCCGGGCTGATTATGTTGGCACGGGAGATTGATGATCCGGCGCCGGGGCAGCAGTCGCTGGGTGTGCTTGATATTTCGGTGGGACGCAATGCGTTCGGTTCGCAGGTTGATTCGGCGGAAGCTCTGCTGGAATGGCGTACTCCTGCCGGAGAGGTTTTGCCCGTGAAGACGGCGTTTATTCGTGCGCCGCGAGTGTCTTCGGTAGGCGAAGGTGTTGAAGTGACCGCGCGCTATCGCGGTGAGATTGTAGGCGTGCGAGCCGGAAATGTTATTGGTATTTCCTTCCACCCGGAACTCACCGGCGACACCACCGTGCACGAGGAGTTACTGGGATTGGCGTAGGACTCGGCGTCCTTAGTGAAACAATTTCACGGAATTTTCTCAATAGGCGGCTGATTGAGAAAATCGTCGCGCAAAGTCTCACTAAGAGCACCCGGGTAACGCACTCACCCACCCCCACTTTCCGTGGATTCGCGCTGGAATTTCGCGGTTTTTCCACCGCAAATCCACGGAAAGTTGTGGGGCGGGGCGGTTATTGCACTGAGGTCGCCCTCTCAGGTGCAGTTTGTTCTAGCGAACTCGCAGTGAAGTAGTCGTACAGTCCAGTTTGCAGTGGGTGAACCAAGTCCAGTCGCATACTCACAATTGGTTTTGAGTCGATAGTTGTTTGCTGGGCATCGCGCGGGGTTTTAGCCTGGCCCAGGTACACGAAATCAGTGCCTTCGGCATCGTCTTTTTTCACGAAAATATCGAGCTGATAGTTACCGTTGATAATGCCGCTTTCTACACGGCTTTTCAGGTTGCGTCCGTGCTTGGTGTACCAAAAGAGAGTTGATTCATCTTCTAGGTGGTCCTCGTATTTGATGGCATCATCAATGTCATCCGACTTATGGTAAGTGATGAAAATAGGGCACGTAGAGGTACTCTGATCAGCCTTGTAACCGTACATAGTTGACTCATGATTAGCCTGCCAGTTCAGCAAGCGGCAGACGTCTTTTCGGCTGTATCGCTCTCCCACGAGAAGTTTGCCCGCTGGTGAGTAGTGGTGTTGGTTGAGGTAGAGCCCTGCCTCCAGAACGTCATCTATATGCTGCGCAAAGTAAATGTTCCCCTCGTATTCAGCTTTAAATTCTTGGGAAATCTCAAATCTCTGCCCAGCGAACGATGCGATGGGCCGGTTACCATAACGCTCGCGTCCAGCATCGGTAAAGAATTCCAGGTTCAGAAAGCGTGCAACAGATTCTATGGTTTGCGGCTCGACCACAGCGCCATATTCCGCGTAGATCTCTTTCAGCTCAGGTGCTGCGATGTTCCCGTGTGCTAGTAGTTCTTTGAGCAAAAGCAATTCGTGAGGACGTTTTCCGTTCAGAAACTCCCTATCTAAAAGAGCCAGGTACCCCTGTTGTACAGATGAAAGCTCCGGTGTTGCGTTGTCTATTTTCTTCAGAAAATGCCAGTAGGTAGGACGCGTGTTGTTAGTTGTGAGAAAAACAGTGGGGTTTGCGGTGTCGTAGTGCGCAAAATCATAACGCATGGGTGTGCGCCCCAATCGCTCTTCTAATTCGCGGTACGTCTTTTTCAGCATCACCATGCTGTCAAGCTTGGCTGCTGAAAGTGCGTCCAGAACACGCTCACGAGAAACCTCATCAAAACTGATGTTTGAAATCCCGGCAATTGCTCCGGATTGGCGGGCCTGAATAAGTTTCTCGCGAATGGAGTCTTTATTGAGTGACCTATCACCAAATAAAGCGATGGGAATGAGGAAGTTATTTTTGTAATTACCAATAAAGTCGATGACGCGAAGATGGTCTTTACCGGTGAACTTACGAAGCCCGCGTCCAAGTTGCTGAGTGAAAATAATGGATGATTGCGTGTTACGTAGCATCACAACCTGGTTAACATCTGGAATATCGATACCCTCGTTGAAGATATCGACGGTCAGGATATAGTCGAGTTCTCCTCGTTGAAGTCGCTGAACGGTGTCTTCTCGAGCAATTTGAGAGTCCTCACCAGAGAGGATCGCTGTGCGTAGAGCTCGTCCGTTCAAGGAACGTTTGTTGAACTCCCTCGAAAGTTCTTTTGCCTCATCTTTACGGCCACAAAACATCAGGCCTTTGACGTTACGAGCATGGCCATAGGTCTCAAGCATCTGGACAATATAATCTACACGTTCATCTACTACGAGTTTCCGCAGGTCAGAGGTTTCTTCGATAGTAGTACCCTGGGCATCTGTATAGTCGCTGACTCCGTAATAGCTGAAGGGAACCAGCATCTTCGATTCAAGTGCTTTTTGCAGTCGAATCTCGTATGGGACGTTGTAATGAAACAACTCGTAGATATTGGTGCCGTCAGTACGCTCGGGGGTTGCGGTGAGTCCCAGTAAGAAATCAGGCTTCAGATAATCAATAATGCGTGTGTAAGAAGTCGCTCCAGCGCGATGCACCTCATCGATAATGACGTAATCAAAATGTTGCGCAGAGATACTTTGTAGGTTCTCTTCACGGGACATCGTCTGCACCGTAGCAAACACGTACTTACGGTCTATTTCGCGCTGACTTCCCACAAACTTACCGAACTCGTCTGCAGGCTCCTCGAGAACTTTCTGAAACTCCTCAATCGTTTTATTAAGGATCTGCTCACGGTGCACTAAAAACAAAACCCGCCGCGGTTTAGCCTGACGCACAGCGAGCGCCGCCAGAATTGTTTTACCTGTACCCGTTGCAGAAATAATGAGTGCTCGTTCAGCTCCCGTATTCCTAAGTGCTGCTAACTCGTTGAGAGCCTCTTGTTGCATTAAGTTTGGTTCGATGCGGCCCACAGGTACCACCGGCTCTGTGGGTGCCTCAAAAGCAGCTCTGACGATCTGCGGTTTTCTGCGTGACTCGTAAGCCCTAATCCAGTCAGTGGTCAGAGGCGAGGATGCGGCATGCAGTCGGTCAATCGCGTCCTCAAGCTGTTCGGTAATATGACCGTCTGGCATCGCCGAGAAACGAAGGTTCCATTCCTCGTTCATAAGCAGCGCACCTCGCGTTAGGTTCGAGCTACCCACGATTGCGGTAGTTGTGCGCGCCTGATGAAAGATGTAACCCTTGCTATGGAACGCGTCCACAGAATCATTGAGGACTCTGACGTTAATGTTTGGGAATTTGAGGAGTTCCTCAAAAACACTGGGCTCGTTGAAGTCTAGGTAAGTTGAAGTATAAATTGTGCCTTCGCCCTTGAAATCAAGAAGAGCCTGCTTGAGTAGCCCCAGTGCGGACGAGGTTATGAAAGCTACTGAGAACTTGAAAGATTGGGCACGCCGTAGCTCATCGAGCATAGCGCGCAGCATAGTGTGCTCACTCTTGTTAGCGTAAAGATAAGGGTTGAAGATGCGTTGAGATACCGCTGTTTTGTCGATAAATCCGTAGGCATTGTCGTCCGCAAGAATTTGACGGGGATCAGCGTTATGGACAGTCATGATTAGCTCAGGTCTTTCATGATCTTTTCGACTGCGGGGATGTCCGCGGGGGCCCAATCCAGCTCCAGGAGTTTCTGTGGTTCTACCCAGCGAATTTCGGAGTGTTCAGTGAGTATGGGTTCTGCATCTGCAAGTGCGCAGTAGAAAGTTGTGAGCGTAACGATGCCGAAATCGTATTCGTGAGTTGTTGACTCAACTTCTTCGCCGACGCGGGCGTCCAGCTTAAGTTCTTCTTGAAGCTCGCGGGCTAGAGCCTGTTGCGGGGTTTCACTGGTTTCAATTTTGCCACCGGGGAACTCCCACATACCGGGTAATGACATGCTCTGACTACGCTGCGCTGCCAGAACCTTATTGTCTTTCACTAAAACCGCGCCGACAACACTAATACACTTCTTCATATCTACTCCTTGCACGGACTTGCTCATACAAGCAGCTTAGATTTTCCGCGGGCGCGGTGCCAGGCGGCAGCCCGATGTGCACACAAAATGACCCGGCGTTTTTACGTTGAACCGGCGGTTGGTTATCGCCGGCTCAAGCGAAAAACGCCGGTTAAAGGTCAGATAAGGACGCGACGCGGCAGGACGGCGGGGGCGGGGCGGCCAGGGGGGGGAGAAGGCAGGTAGCGCGCGTCGCCAGCTGGCTCGGGGCTGGCGTGAATCGCTTCCGAGCGCCCCGCGCGAGGATGCGAGAGGGACTGCTGGCGACGGCGTGCCTGACTGCCGAGCATCCTCCCCTAACTACCAGCGTCCGCACACAACAAACCCCTGGCGTTTCGCTCACGGCAAGTAGTTAAACACTCAGCGGATGAGCGGAACACCAGGGGTTAGCAGGTCAGCATCGGCCCAGCAGGCTACCTGCCTTGTACCTCGTCGGCGCGGATGATGCTGCGCGTAATGTCCTCGGACGTCATGGGCTGGCCCCAGTTCGGGCCTAGGTTGTTGTCCATCATGATGACCTTGGCGTTATTACTGGAGGCCAGCGCCGTGTACACCGCGATGCCGTCGTTGAACTTCAACCACTCCACGGCAGCATCAGCGGTCAGACCCGCATCCTTGAGCTTGTCGATGCGTTCCTTCATACCCTTAGCGATCTCATCACCCTCCTGCGCGATACCCTCACCGCGCAGACGGCGCGCGTCACGCTCTGCCTCTGCCTCAAGAATCGCGGCAGCCTTGTTACCCTCAGCAGTGAGAATCTGCGCCTGACGCTTACGTTCGGACGCGTTCACCTGGTTCATCGCGTCCTTCACCTCGGGCGCGGGCTCAACGTCAATGACGTTGGTGTCTTTAATAACGTAACCGTACTCGCCGATTTTCTCGGTCAGCTCGCCCTGCAACGCCAAGCCAACCTGGTGCAAGGAGCCGTACGCCTCGTCCAAATCTAGCTTGGACAGCGAACCCACAATGTTCTGCTGAATGTAAGAACGCATCTGGTTCTCGGGGTTCGACAGGCGGTAGACGGAGTTGCGAATGTCCTGCTCGTTCTCGTTCACAAAGTACTGCACGTTCACGGGCACCTGCACAAAGACGTTGTCTTTGGTCTTGGTGGCGACCATCAGGTCAAGTTCTTTGATGCGTAGCGTCTGCTTGTAGGCGACGCGTTCCACCACCGGCAGGCGAAAATGCAGGCCGGAGAACAGGGTGCGATGGTACTTACCGAGCTTCTCAATCACGTAGACGTCGGATTGCGGCACCACCAGCACGCTCATCAGCAGAAGGACAGCGAGAATGCCAAGAATGATTAAAACAAAGGTAAAACCGGCGATTGCGAACATGCCTTTCCTTACGTGAGTAGGGTCATATTACGCTCTTAACTCTACCTACCGGCTAAGACTGCCTCAACCGTCAGCTCTCTTTTAAACAGCGAGATCCTGATTTATCGACGAGATCCTGCTTTAAAACAGGATTTCATCGATAAATCAGGATCTCGGCGGATGCGGGTGGGTTAGTCGCGCTGCCAACCAGCCAGCGGCGTCGCCCCTACCTTAGCGCTTCTGGTACAGGCTCTTGCGCTGGAACTTCGGGTCTGACGTTACCAGCACGCCGAGGCTGCGGAAGATACCTTCGTCCACTGAACCCAGGATGGTGGTGGTGTGAACGTCGCATCCGCGCAGGTTCTTGAGCTGCTCGAGTGCTGCGCGTGCGTTCTCGTCGGTTGATGCCGAAACGGAGAGCGCAATCAGCACCTCGTCGGTGTGCAGACGCGGGTTTGCGCTACCCAGGTGGTCGGTCTTGAGCGCCTGAATAGGTGCAATCGACTCGGGTGAGAGCAGGTGTGCGTCCTTATCGATGCCAGCCAGCTGCTTGAGAGCGTTCAGCAGCATCACGGATGAGCAACCGAGCAGGTCGGTGGTGCGACCGGTGACGACGCTACCGTCCGGCAGTTCGATAGCCGCTGCGGGCAGTGAGGTTTCTTCTTCGCGCTTGCGAGCGGGCTCAACAACCACGCGGTCGGCAGCCTTTACGCCTGCCTTCGCCATGACTACAGCTGCACGGTCTGACTGGGTTGAGTCCAAACCACCGCGCGCCTCGTCAACGAGTGCCTTGAAGTAGCGGCGAATGATTTCCTGTTCGGACGCGTGACGGCATGCTTCGTCGTCGGTGATGCAGTTGCCGGCCATGTTAACGCCCATGTCAGTCGGTGACTGGTAGGGGGTTTCGCCGGTGAGCTTCTCGAGCATGGTCTTGAGTAGCGGGAATGCTTCTACATCGCGGTTGTAGTTGACGGTTGATTCGCCGTGCGCGGTGAGGTGGAAGTGGTCGATGACGTTGGCGTCGTTGAGGTCAACGGTTGCAGCTTCGTATGCGAGGTTGACGGGGTGTTCCAGCGGCAGGTTCCAGATCGGGAAGGTCTCGAACTTTGCGTAGCCGGCTTCAACGCCGCGCTTACGTTCGTGGTAAACCTGTGACAACGCGGTTGCAAGCTTGCCTGAACCGGGGCCGGGTGCGGTAACAACCACGAGGTCGCGGGTGGTTTCAGCGAATTCGTTACGACCCAGACCTTCTTCTGACACGATTAGGTCGGTGTTGGTGGGGTAACCGGGGATGACGCGGTGGCGTGAAACCTTCAGACCCAGACGCTCCAGACGCTCCTTGAAAGCAACAGCCTTACGGTCGTCGTCTTCCATCTGGGTAAGGACGATGTGTTCTACCAAGAAGCCGCGGTCACGGAAAACATCTACCAGACGCAGAACATCGTCTTCGTAGGAAATCCCCAAGTCAGCGCGCATTTTCTGGCGCTCAAGGTCCTTGGCGTTAATGCAGATAAGAATTTCAACTTCGTCGCGAATGTTGTCGAGCATTGCGATCTTGTTGTCGGGAGTGAAGCCCGGAAGCACACGGGATGCGTGCATATCATCAAAGAGTTTGCCGCCCATTTCGAGGTACAGCTTGCCACCTAGTTGCTCGCGACGCTCCTGAATGTGCGCCGACTGCATTTCGATGTATTTCTCACGGTCAAAACCAATTTTATTCACCATGGAATTCAAGCATAGCACGCGATTTTCGCCCGCCGGATGCTTGTGGGCGCTATCTCGTACACGCGAGGGTGCGCGTCGCATCCCTATTAAGGCAACCCCTTAAATCGGGGTTTAGAAAGTGCGCACCGCAACATTTTTGCCGGCGGCACGCACTGGTGTCGAGGGCTTTCTGGACGCGGTTGTTAGAGCGTCATGCCCGCAATGTAGGCAGCCTGCGCGACGTGCTGAGCGGCGTCGTCAACGATGCTGACTAGACGCGCGCCGCGAGTCACGGCAGGCTCCCACGAGGTATCGATTACCTCGGAAAGATCATCTTCAGAGAGGGTCTTGATGTAGGCGATTAGCGCGCTCAAAGCCGCGTTGACGTACTTGATGAGCAGCTGAGCATCGCTCACGATGATGGCGCGAGCGTCCTCGGGTGAATGCTTGTAGCCCACGCCGTCACCGAGTTCACCCAGGTCAAACTGGGTTTTGAAGTCTTGAGCAGTCCAGACTTCGTCCTCACCCGAGAGCATGGAGAGTTGCACATCAATTTCACGACCGGTGTGCCACAGTAGCCACGCGATTGAGTTGTCGTGATCGCCGGGGTGCGCGTTGAGTAGTTCGGGGGTCAGGCTGGATGCGAGCGCCCTCAACGCCTGTCCGGGGCGTGATGCGAGGTCGAGCAGGATGTCTGTTGAATTCATGGCGTTTTCTTTCTGTCTGTGGTGGTAGCCCGTAGCAACCCCTGGTGTTTCGCTCATGGCAAGTGGTTAAAGACCCAGCGAATGAGCGAAACGCTAGGGGTTGGCAACCTCTTTCAACTTTACAACTTGCACATTTTTCTTACAGGTGTAAATTAGTGATGTTGACTTAACCAGCAGAACCATGATTGACAACCAGAAAGAGTGACGCGATGACAGCCCAAGACCCCCGCACCGCACGCAGCCGCCAAGCGCTGATCGATGCGATGACGCGCATCCTTGACTCTTCAACCTCTCCGGAACTGAACGTCAGCGACATGGTGAAAGAAGCGGGCATCAGCCGCCCCACCTTCTATCAGCACTTTGGCGACATGAAGGCACTCGTGCAGGCGGCAACACAAGACCGCCTGAACGCTACATTCAACGCCACGCAACCGATTACCATCAATACGTCATGGGCTCAGTTTGCGCGCACCAACTTTCGCCTCATGCTCGCTGAAATGAACAAGAACAGGACGTTCTACATTAACGTTCTACGCGGAGTAGGCGGATACACAGCAACCAACGATGTTCTCGAAATGATTGCCAACAAGATCCTTGACCGCTCTCCCATGGGTCCGGTGCTACGCACACGCAAAAGTCCGGTGTCCCCCCTCGCACAGGCGCACTTTATGAGCGCCGGAGTGGTCTGGTTGTTGGCGCGACGCATCCTCGATGAATCCACTGAGATTCATCCTGAAGAACTGGCTGACCACGTAGGAATCCTGCTGCTGCATTCTGCAGGTGTGAGCCAAGAAGACTTCAACACTGCCTATCCCGAATACGCCAACTAATTTTTAGTTTTAACAGAGACAAAATTTACAGAAGTAAGAAAAGAGATGAGAAAGAAAATTTCATCGATTAAATCTCGCGGTCTAGCGCAAAAACTTATCGTTCTTTTCGCTATTGCACTGGTGCCGATGATTTATTCAGCCATGCTGATTTCATCGGTTTTTGATCCAACAAACAATCTAGATACCGTGCCCGCTGCTGTAGTCAACAGTGACCGTGCGGTGACTCCACCTAACGGAGGCGACCAGGTAAACCTCGGCCAGACTGTCACCGAGGAACTCGTGAACTCCACCTCGAAGAACAACCTCGACTGGCAACAGATGAGCGAGGAGGATGCCCAAAAGGCATTAGAGGATGGTGACGTTTACGCAGTTTTGCGCATTCCGGAGAACTTCTCACAGAACACGACGTCGATTGGCAACGATGACCCATCGACAGCAACCCCTGCGCAAATTACTGTGACTTCCAACGACGGTTCAAACGTGGTCATGGGCAGCATCAGCGCATCCATCGCTAAGTCGCTTGAAAACAACCTGGATTCCGAGGTCGCCAAGAAGTACCTGGGCAACATTTACACCGGTTTTAACGACATTCACAGCAGCCTGTCTGACGCTTCTGACGGTGCCAACAAGCTCGCTGACGGCACTCAAAGCGCAGAGGATGGTGCAGTACAACTAAACTCTGGCTTGGGTGAACTTTCATCCGGTGCAACTCAAGTAAACGACGGCGCACACGATCTCGCCGACGGTGCCGCATCCGCTAACGATGGGGCACAGCAGCTGGCAACCGGCGCGAACGATGCCGCAACAGGTTCTGCCACTCTTGCCGACGGTGCAACACAAACCAACCAGGGCGCATCGGATTTAGCAAGCGGCTTGGGTGAACTCAACACCAAGCTCTCTGAGGTGCCAGCACAGGCGCAGCAGCTCAACGATGGTGCGCAGGCACTGGCAGATGGCGCGCACACCGTCGATGACGGCGCGAAACAGCTGGCAACCGGCGTGAAGAGTGCCGATGATGGCGCAAAGTCACTGGCAACCGGCGCACACTCAGCCGATGATGGCGCGAAATCGTTGGCAACCGGCGCCAATGACGTTAACAACGGAGCGCAGGCACTCGATAAGGGTCTGCAGGATATGGACGCTAAGGTCAACGGCACCGAGGGTGAAACTCTTACCTCTGGTGCACAGGCACTCAGCGACGGTGGAAACGCTCTCAAGGAAGGCGCACAGGGTGTTGATGACGGCGCGCAGAAGCTCGCCGCCGGAACTCAAACTGCCTATGACGGCTCGCAGGAACTTGCAGCTGGCGCAGGCACTTTAGCAACAGGAACGGACACCCTGTCTAAGGGCGCAACCGGTGTCAACGACGGCGCGCAGTCGTTACTCACTAATTGGGATGCGATGAGCGATGAGCAGCGTAAAGCTGCAGTAGCAGCTCTTGCCGCAGGGACGCAGACGCTCGCGGATGGCGCGAAAGACGTTAACGACGGTGCTCAGTCACTCAATACCGGGGCAACTGATCTCACCGGTTCTGCTGAACAGGGCACTGGCTTAGCTGCCCTCAACGGTGGCGCACAGCAGTTGGCAGGAGGAACAAGTCAGCTGGTCGACGGTGCAGGCAATCTAGCTACCGGCGCACAGTCACTCAACGAGGGTATTAGCACCTTGGGCGACGGTGTAGCCTCAGCCCGCACAGGTGCTGATCAGCTCGCAGGTGGAACGTCAGAGCTCGCATCTGGCGCAGATCAGCTCTCAACTGGCACCGGCGACCTAGCTACCGGCGCTGACAAACTTTCCAGCGGAACCGGTGACCTCCTCACAGGAGCTAACCAGCTCTCAACTGGCACCGGCGACCTAGCTACCGGTGCTGACAACTTAGCAGATGGCGTCAGCCAGCTCTCCGGCGGAATGGGACAGGTCAGCGACGCTGTATCAAGCGCATCCGACGGTGCTAACAAACTTAAGGACGCCACCTCGCAGGTAGCAGGCGGTGCAACCGAGCTGAGCTCCGGATTGGGAACTCTCGCCGGTGGCGCTAACAGCCTGGCAACAGGAACAGGTGATCTCGCATCCGGCGCAAGCACCCTTGCTGATGGCACACAAAGCCTGAACGAGGGTACATCTGACGCCGAGCAAGGCTCAGCAGATTTGAGCTCAGGCCTGGGCGATCTCAACGGTGGCTCACACGATCTTGCCAGTGGTCTCACCGAAGGCAAAGACCAGGTACCCACCTACACCAACAGCGAATCTGACCATCTCTCGGGCGTCGCATCCAATCCCGTCAAGGTTGAGTCGACTCGCCTAAACGAGGTACCCACTTACGGCCACGGTTTGGCTCCCTACTTCATGGCACTATCGCTGTGGGTTGGCGCAATCGCGTTCTTCCTCATGTTCCCGGCGCTGACGTCAAGCCATATACGCCACGACAAGCTAGCGCTCTTTGGCGCACTGCGCTCCTACATGCGCTCAGTGCTCATGGGTCTGGTGCAGGGCCTCGTGATGGTCGGCATTCTGGTTTCGGTAGTTGATGTGAAGATGCACGATCTCGGCGGTCTCATGTTGTTCGTGCTACTCACCTCAGTGACCTACTACGCCATCAACCAGGCACTAGTTGCACTGCTAGGCCCTCCGGGACGCTTCTTAGCTCTCATCCTCACTGCAGTACAGCTGGCCTCCGCAGGCGGTACTTATCCCATTGAAACCGCGCCCGGTTTCTTCCAGGCAATGCACCCGTGGCTACCTCTCACCTACGCGGTTGAGGCATTCCGCTCCTTCATTGCTGGCGGCGATATCGGCGTGGCTCACGGTATCACCGTAATGGTAGTGTGGTTGCTCATCGGTCTTGCTCTGCTGTGGCTGGCGGCATTTATTCGCCAGCGCAAAGAACGACGCGCGTGGTCTGGAAACGCCGGTACCACTCGTAAGCTGGTGAAGGCTTAGGGCTCCCGCGGGAGCGCCGCACTTTCCGTGGATTTGCGCTGTAACTTCGGCGTTTTTACAGCGCAAATCCACGGAAAGTTACGACTACACAAAAGTGCCCCTCACGCTCATAACGTGAGGGGCACTTTTATATCGTGAAGTTATTTACTTCTTGTTCGTGAAGATAACGCTCTCACGATCGTAATCAGGACTTACTTCCAAAGTAATGTTCTCGGGATCTGCAACCCCAAATACAGCGTCGTAAGAGACCTTGTCGCCGGGCAAAATCTTGCCTTCAGGGCCGCTTGAAATGTTCTGTTCAGAGTCGAACACCTTAGACATTTCTTTGCCACCGGAGTTACCCGAAAGATAAACCGAGGTGGGGTCGTAAGCTTCTTTGGTGCCGTTTTCAATGGTGATCGTGAACTTGCGGTGGTTTTGCACCGAGTCATCGCCGATGCTTGCTGAGGTGTCGCTAGGCGTAAAATCGGCGGGCTCTGAAATAGTAACTTTCAGGCCGTCGTTGTATTCAGCGGTCTTACCAAAAGCAAGGACGCCCTCGGGAACAGTGGGTTCTTCGGTCGCAGCTACGCTGGGTGAAGAGTACGAGGATTCGGATGCGTAAGGCGTTGACTCAACTTCTTCGTAAGAGGATGAGGTCGCGTCCGCTACTGCTCCTGCAACGACAAAGAAGAAAACGATACCCGCGATAATCGAACCGAGAACTGAGAGCGCAATGCCGATAATCGGGGTGACTTTTTCTTTGAATTTCTGGAAGAGACCCACAATGCCGGTGACAAAACCTGCGAACAACAGAATCCAGCCGAGGAACATGATAGCCGGAACGCATCCGAGAATCAGGCCGAGAGCTGACAGTGCGATAGAGACAATGCCGAGCACGTTCTTCTGCTTCTTTGCAGGAGCCTGAGTGCCGTTGTACTGATTGCCGTAGGGGTTCTGGTTACCGTACTGGCCGCCGGTGTTCTGCGCGCCATAGGCGGATGCGCCGTACTGGCCGGCGGTTGACTGACCGTTCGGCTGGCTGTTGTAAGAGCTGTAGGGGCTGGTGGATGCCTGGCTGCTGTAGGGGCTCTGGCCGGAGTAAGCGTCCTGCTGCTGGCCGTAAGCACCCTGAGATGATGAAAAACCCTGCTCGCTAGGTGCCGGGTTCTCGGTGGATGATGAGCCGAAGCCCTCTGCTGAATTCTGCGCTGAGTTCGCTGAGTAGCTTCCGCCGGTGGTGTGTTGCGTGTCGGAGTTTAGATCTGACGCGCTGTTATCGGGGGTGTCTGAAGAAAATGGGTTGTTCTGATTCTCGCTCATAGCTCACATTGTAGGGTGAAGCTGAAAGAAAACTGAAAGCTTTTTATAAAGTTTTCATTCTTTACGGGTTAATAAACCTCGCACATTTCACTTTCCGTGGATTTGCGTTGTAATTTCGGCGTTTTTACAGCGCAAATCCACGGAAAGTTACGACGGAGTGACGCGGCGGCGCCCTCATTTAATCCATACGCCCGCACGCGCGCGATACCCCAAGGTTTCTTCAGAAGGGGGGGCGCCCCCTCCCCCTTGTAGCCAATGGCGTAGCTAATCCACAGCCACACAAAACCCGCCGCCGTCGCATCGCCCGAGAACACCAGGTACACCGCAGCCAGCATGGGCAGGTAAACCACCGCGTTCACTAAGGATGCGAGCGCCAAGTACCGTACGTCCTGTGCGCCGATGAGTACGCCGTCGAGAATGAAGACGTAGGACGCGAGTGGCTGCCCGAAGAGGTATTGCACGGCGGGGTCGGCAGTAAAGAGTGGGGCTGCGAAGAATCCAATGAGTGGGCATAGGAGCGCGGTCACCACGCCGAAGCCGAGTGCCCAGCGCACCAGTCGGTTTTTGAGATGGACTACGGCGTCGCGTTCTTCAAGGAGGGTGAGGTCGCGAGCGCCGAGTTCCTTGCCGAGTAGTGCTTGGGCGGCGATGGCCAGGGAGTCGAGGGCGAAGGCGAGGAAGTTGAAGAAGGTGAGCACGAGCTGGTAGGCGGCGAGGTTTTCTGCGCCCTGTGCGGTGGCGACGAAGACGGTGGCGAGCAGGGCAATGCGCATGGAGAGTGTGCGCAACATGAGCCAGGATCCTACTTTCAGCACGCCGAGCACACCGCTGCCGTGGAGCGCGAAGGGAACGCCGTGCGCGCGCATACCGCGAACCACCATTGCTCCGAGAACCAGAGCCATGAGCCATTGCACCACCGAGGTGCCCAGCGCTGAGCCTGCCACGCCCATGCCTACCGGGTACACGAGTACCCAGTTGAGTGCCGCATTCAGCACAGCACCGGCGGTTGCCACATAAAGCGGGGTTTTGGTGTCTTGCATTCCGCGCAGGACGCCTACAGCAGCGAGCACCGCGAGCATGGCGGGTAAACCGGGCATTGACCAGCGTAAATAGTCCACGCCAAAGCCGTGAACATCGCCTTGCCCGCCCAAAATTGTCACGATTGCAGGAGCGAATATCCACAAAATACCGCCCACGAGAACGCCCAGCAGCAAGGCGGTGAGTAGGCCGTCGCGTCCTGCCGTGTATGCCTGCTTGAGATTGCCCGCGCCGAAGGCACGAGCCACCGCAGGAGTGGTGGAGTAGCTCAAGAAAACGCTGAGGCCGATGACGGTTTGCACCACGGTTGAGCCCAGTGTCAACCCAGCAAGTTGCGGCGTGCCCAGGTGCCCGATAATTGCAGAGTCAGCCATGACAAACAGCGGCTCGGCGATAAGTGCGCCGAAAGCAGGGATTGCCAGGGCGAGAATCTGCCGGTTGAGGGACGCGGGTGTGCGGCTGGACGCGGTGCTACCTTCTTGCGCGGTGGGCTGGCTTTGCGGGGTCTTGGGTTTGATGCTCACGTCTCCACTCTAGTTTCAAGAGAGGCGGGTGTGCATTGTTGCGGTAGCGTTCGTAAGGAGCGTTACTTCTTCGCCCAGACAATCCCACCGAGCGCAAGATGCAAAAGACCCCGCGTCCTGATCTGATAAAGGACGCGGGGTCTTCACTATGTTCCGATGCGGTGTGGCTTTAGAGCTCTACTGTTCCGCTGGTGCCCGAAGGACGCTCGCCGGTGATCTTAGATTTGGCGATGGATGAGAGCATCGCCAGTTTGCCGCCGCGGCTGCCCCAGAACTGTGCGGATTCGCCGTTGAAACGAATCAGTCCGAGGTTGGGGTCACTCTTGCCACCGTCGAACCAGGCTTCAACGCTGTCGCTCCACAGCTCATCGATCTTTGAGCGGTCGTCTACAAACTCAACGGTGCCTGCAACGGACAGCCATGAGCCGGCCTCTGCGAAAGCGAGGTTAGCTGAGGGGTTCTGGCGAAGCTGCTGAGCCTGCTCGCCCTGCAAACCGATAAAGAACCAGACATCGGCGTCGTCGGTTACCTGTTGCGGAACCATAGGGTGCGATTCAAGCTTGCCGCTGGGGGATACCGAGGTCATCATAACAAAGCGCTCACCGCGCATGGTTTCTACAACGTCGTTCTGAGTCAGGTCTGACATGTTCTCTCCTTAGATAAAACGTATGCTTACTGTCCTACTGTACCGCGCGTCACTACATCGCGGCGCAAGACTCACCTTGTCAGAACGCAAAAGATTTAAAGGACGCGGGCGCGCACGTAATCGGTGCAGTCAATACCGGGAGCAAAAGGAAAGATGCGCTCCCCCACAATCTCAAACCCGTTTTTGGCGTAGAAAGCGTTAGCGCGCTCATTGTAAATGTTGGTACCCAAGAAAATGGACGCGAAACCCGCTTGCTGTGCATCGTCAACCACGCGGTCCATGAGCTCGTGGGCGACCCCGGTGCCACGCGCATCCGGGTGCACATAGAACTTGCTGAGGTAGGCAGAGTTCTTATCAACAGTATCAAGCAGCTCGGCAGGATCAGGCTGAGTATCAAGCAGGGTGTAGCCCAGCAGTTTTCCGTCTTCACCCTGCGCAAGGTTAATAATCATGCGCTCGGACTGATCCAAAAATTCCGCAAACACGGTCTCATTCAGCTTGTCATCGTTGAACTCCTCAATGGCATCCACCGGAATAAAGTGCGGGCAGGCATCCGGAAAAAGTTCGCGCGCCAGCTCGCTCACAGCAAGAGCGTCATCGGGTGTTGCGGAACGGTAGGTAATGTTCATTCAATCATCCTTCGATTCGCCGGGTAACGGGCAAGGCGCACAACACTAACAAAGAATGTGAGGGTATATCTAGTGGCTACCTCACACCGGCTGTCAGCATAATTTATGACTTTTCGTAGCCGCGAAGCTTATCGAGCTCGCGTCGTTCGCTCTTGGTAGGACGTCCGGTGCCGCGGTCGCGTCGCGGAACACCCGCGCTGAAGTACGAAGGACGCGGCTCCGACAGGTCCTCGTAGCAGGTCACCGCAACCGGTGCGCCCACGCGCTTAGAAATCATCTTTTCAACGCGCAGAACCTTCTCCCAGCCCGGGTAGCGCACGCGCACAATATCGCCGATTTTGAGTTTCTGCGAGGGTTTCACGTGCTCATCGTTCACACGCACGTGCCCGGCGTTGCACTCATCTGTTGCCAACCCGCGCGTCTTAAAAACGCGCACGGACCACAGCCACGCATCCACGCGCGCCGGCTTTTGGGGTTCAGTGCTTTGCTTGGTTGTTTCAGCCATACCTCAAGCCTAGTGGATGCGGCACAGTGCGGGCAGGCACATTATTGACCCGGCGCTTTCGGGCGAACCGGCTATAACCAACCGCCGGTTCAAGCGAAAAACGCCGGGTCAACGCTCGCATCAGCACCGCCCGCTGAGGATCAACTTTTCGCCGGTTACTTCGTGGAACTAGACTGAAAACATGACTGACCTACCCGCGCGCAGCATCCGTACACCCCTTCGACCGGCAGATTCTTGCTCTCTGCTCAACGCAGAACCCCTTGCTGGCACGGCGTCCACCGAGAAACTTTGGGTTGCGCTCGAGCACCCCGGCGGCTGGGGCAAAGACGTGCTCGATGGCAGTGTTTTTGGTGATGAACTTTCCGCCGCCCTGTCAGAAAAGATGAAGGATGCAGGCGCACGGTTTCTGCTCATCCGCAAGCCCGGACGCGAGGGGCAAATCGCCACGGATACGCCGCGGAAAGTCTTCATCGCGCAGGCTGAACTGAACCTCCTCTACGAAATGACGGTTGAAAAACCAGAGGACCTCTTGGAGCTTTCATTGAATCAGCCCGAGTTCATCCCCGGAATTATCGTCAAAAACAACCCCTTAGCTTTGGTTTGCGCACATTCTAAGCGTGATCGCTGCTGCGCCATTGTCGGACGCCCGATTGCCGGCGAGCTTGCCGCGGAGCATCCTGGCGATGCTTGGGAGTGTTCGCACACCGGCGGTCACCGCTTTGCGCCGGTCTCTATCATGCTCCCCTCGGGGTACACCTACGGCCGCCTAACGGCCGACAACGCGCGGGCCGCATTCGGCGCGATGCGTGAAGGTGAGGCTCCCGCCCTTGACGGGCTGCGCGGGCGCTCTATGTACGCGGCACCCGAGCAGGCTGCCGAGATTGCCGTTCGCGAGTTATTGGCAGAGGGCGGCGAGTTCCCACTGGTTTCACACCTCAATGTTTCACGTGAAACGCAAACCGCAACAGGTAGTTTTTCTGCAAACTTAGGCTCGCAGATCGATCAAAGTACACAGGATGCGACGCTCACCTATTCTCGCGTCACCCACCTCGACGGTCGTCGCTGGCTGGTGAGCACCCGCGTCCAGAAGTTGCCAGAGGTCTACGCATCGTGCGGCAAAGCACCCAAGGCAGGCAAGAGCGTGGAAGTCCTCGAAGTGCGTCCCATATAATCCCGCACCCGCAAGGCCCAGGCACAACGCCCCCGAACACCCGCGTCCACGCCCCGGCCCTAGCGCCCGCCGCATCCCGGCGTCCATACCCTCCCCCAGCTCCGGCGTCCAAAGTGACCACGAAACCATCATAATCAGCGCATTTAAGGGAGTATTTTGACGTTTACGTGGTTACAGTGATGTTTTTGTGGTCACCTTAAACAAAAAACTCGACCACCCCGGGCGGGATGGTCGAGCATGAGAAATCCTAAAAGCTAAATGCTTTAGCGCAGAACAGTGATATTTGCTGCCTGCATGCCACGATCGCCCTTTTCAGCGTCGTAAGCTACGGAGTCGCCCTCTTCGAGTGAGCGGAAACCGCCTGAGTTAATCGCGGAGAAATGCGCGAACAAATCTTCTGAGCCGTCATCGGGCTGGATAAATCCGTAGCCTTTTTCGGAGTTAAACCATTTTACGGTGCCAGTAGCCATATGTATTTCTTCCTTTTGGAAAAGTGCGCTCAAACCTCAAACGCGAAAGGTGTGCCCTATCTTTTTCCAAGAAGATGAAACGCAAAACAAAAAACAAAAAGCTTCAAAGACTTACTACACCAACCAGTGGGCACACTCTCAGCCTACGCTATTTTTGAGGATTCTTTGCATTAAGAGGGATATGTCTCCTCCACCGTACCCGCGAGGGGTCACTTATCGTTCGAAAACCCGCTGATTTTGAACGATAAGTGACCCCTCTCGCGGAAGTTTTTAGCTCTCTGCCCAGGCAAAATCCGCCTACCAGGTGCGAGCCTGGTTGCGCGCCAGCAACCAGCTTCCGCCCTGTTGCACAAAATCAATGGTGAAAGCAAGATGCCAGTTGTTGCGGGAGCCATAGACGGTAGCATCGGTGATGATGCGACTGCTCAGCTGAGCTGAATTCCCCGATACGGTAAGGGTAGGTTCAGTCTGCTCACGTGCGCCGTGATAAATGAATTGCCCCTGCCCCATCTCTCGAAGCCACTCTTCACCGGGCTGTTCGTACCCGGTAATATGCACCAGCACAAAATCGTCGGTAATAAACTCAGCGATTTTTTCAGTGCCCCCGGCAACCATCGCATCAAGGTATTCGCGGTAAACATGCAGAATCTCGTTTTTGTCGTTCATACCTTTCTCTTAACAGGTTGTCTTATTTTTCAGGCTTCAGGTCGCCGTAGAACCAAGACGCGGTAACTCCGCCATCCACCAAGAAGTCACTGCCGGAGATGTATCCTCCGTAGCGGCCGCAGATAAAGGCCGCTAGTTCGCCAATCTCATCGGGTGTTCCGCCGCGTCCTACTGGCGATAATTCGAGCATGCGACGATAGCATTCACCACGAGGACCGGTAAGCTCATCGCGAGCAAGCGGCGTGTAAACGATGCCCGGACTAATGGCGTTCAAACGAGCGCCGCGCTTGCCCCACTGTGGTGATTCGCCTTTGACGCGCAGACCGTTACCGCGCTTGGATACTTGGTAGGCATGGAGGGTGTCGTTGACGCTGGTGACGAAGTCGAGTTCTAACAGTTGTTCTGCGGGGGTAGTTGCTAAAAGAGCGTCTTGTTCCACGCTCAAGGCTGGCATGCGATACCCGGACTGCGATGAAATAACGATGCCGTTACCACCTTCAGCAATAATGCTGCCAAAGATTTCTAGGACGACAGCGGTGCCGTAGAGATCAACACGCAAGATGGTGTTAACCGGCGCCTGAGAAGGGGAGACTCCCGCTGCCTAAATGACGTTTGTGACGGCTCCGAGTGAGCTGGCGAGGTCAGCGAGTTCTTGAATGGATGCACGTTGCGCAAGGTCTACGGTGGTAGCTTGCGCATCGAAGCCAGCGTTGAGCAGGGTTTCTACCACGCGTTGCGCGTTATCGCGGTTGAGGTCTGCGACGATGACGGTGTGCCCTGTAGCTATGCGGCGGATAATTGCCTCGCCAATAGAACCTGCACCGATAAGAACTGAAACGTTTTTCATGGCAGCTCCTTGAAATATGCTTTTTTCTTACTCAACTCTTATTTTTACGGCAGAGGTGGATGTTACGAATATTTTTGTTGATGGGGTGACTCTGGAAAGACGCTCTAGTCGCGCAGATAAGCTGTAGAGACCCCTCGCGGAAACAAGAATCTACCGCCCTCACCAGGCATAATAAAAGGGCACACATCTTTCACTTTTGAGGAATCTGAAGGAACCTTTCATGAAGCGCTCTTTTGCTTTCATTCTGGGCCTGAGCCTTGCCACCGGCTCGCTCGCACCCGGTTACGCCGCTGACGGTGACACTCGCATCGGCAATCTCACCGTTCTCGCCACCACGGACGTCCACAGCCACGCCGTTGACTACGACTACTTCACCGGCCAAACTTTCGGCGCGAAAGATTCGGCTAAGGCGCTGGGCATGGACCACCTTTCAACCGCTATCAAACAGTTGCGTACCGAACGCGGCGCCGAGTCAACCCTGCTTCTTGATAACGGTGACGCCAACCAGGGCACTCCCCTGGCGAGCTACTACCAGCAGCACCGCATCGCTGAGACCACCGACCCCATGGCGTCCGTCTTCAACATGCTAGGTTACGACGCGGGTGTGGTCGGCAACCACGAATTCAACTACGGACTCGAGGCATCGGCGCAGTACGTTGACGATCTCAATATGCCGTTGCTCGGCGCAAACGTTATCGACGTCAAGACCGGTCAACCCGCCTACAAGCCCTACGAAATGTTCACCAAAACCGTGAACGGTGAAGAGGTCAAGGTCGGCGTTATTGGCGTTGTCACCCCGGGCGTGAGTACCTGGGACAAGGCAACCGTCAGCGGCAACCTCGAGTTTAAGGACGCCGCAGCCACCGCCGCGCAGTGGGCACCGAAGGTGAAGGCTGAGGGCGCGGACGTCGTCATCGTACTGGCGCACACCGGCTTAGACGCCGACGGTTACGTTTACAACCAGGCGGATCTCACCGAAAACGTTGCAAAATCTGTTGCTGAGCAGTCCACCGACATTGACGTTGTGGTGGGTGGGCACTCGCACCGTACCGACAAGGTACAGGAGTACTTCACCAATAAGAACGGCGAGCGCGTGCTGTTTACGCAACCCGGTTACTGGGCGCGTTTTCTCTCTGATATTCAGATCCCGCTGGTGAAAGAGGCTGACGGCGATATTGAGGTGCTGTGGTCTGATGACGCACAACCCACCGCTACCGCTGTGAACGCCCCTGATTTTGCGCAGGATCCCGCGGTTCTTGCGGCAATTGAACCCTATCACTCACAGACTCAGCAGTGGGTGCAGACTATGGTGGCACAGTCCACCGAACAGATGTCAGCGGCCACCAGCGCGTGGGAAGACACCGCGATTGTCGACTTTATTAACCGCGTCCAAACCGATGAACTTACCCGCGCGTTGAAGGGCACCCAGTACGAGGGCCTGCCGGTGCTGGCTGAAGCATCTCCGTTCTCACGCACCGCCGTGTTCAATCAGGGCGACGTGACTATTGCCGACATGGCTGGTCTCTACATCTATGACAACACCCTCTACGGTGTTGAGATGACCGGCGCGCAGATTAAGGACTACCTGGAGTACTCCGCCCGCTACTACAAGCAGCAGGAGCCCGGCGCTGAGATTGCGGACTGGTCAACCGTGACCAACGAGATTTATCCCGGCGACACCCGCGGTATTCCCGATTATTCCTACGATATTCTCTCGGGCGTCAACTATCACATCAACATTTCAAAGCCCGTTGGGCAGCGCATTGAAAACCTCACTCTTGCCGACGGTACCGAACTGGCAGACGATGCGCGCGTGGTTCTCGCCGTGAACAACTACCGCTGGTCGGGCGGCTCGGGTTACCCGCACGTGACGAACGCACCCATTGTTTATGAGGAGCAGAAGGCTGTTCGTGACCTCATGATTGACTGGGCGATCGAGCACAAGACCATTGATCCGGCTGACTTCTTTGAGCAGAGCTGGACTGTTGGCACCAGCGCGGCTGTACAGGAACCCGTTCCGAGCGAGCCGGCACCGAGCGAACCTGTGCCTAGCGAGCCTGCACCCGCTCCTAGCGAGGTTGAACCCAGCCAGCCTGCACCCGCTCCGTCTGAGGTAGCACCCGGTGAGGATTCTTCGGTTGTAACGCCTGTTCCAGCATCGGCAGAAAGCGAAGACCCTTCGGTTTCTGTGGGTGACGCGGATTCCGCTGCAGGTCAGCCTCAGCCCGTCACTGTAAACCAGGGTGGCCCTGCTGCTGTGGCACGTGAGGACGCGAGTTCCTCCGCTATCTCGCGTGGCGCGTTGGCGCATACCGGCGCGCACGTGGCTGGCGTCCTTATCGCGTCCGCCCTGTTGCTCCTGACCGGTGGCGCAGCATTGATGGTGAGCCGCCGCAAGAAGGCCTAGCTTTTTCTTCTACACCGCCGAGGGGTCACTTACCCTTCAAAAACCCGCTGTTTTTAAAGGGTGAGTGACCCCTTGCGTGTATTCTAGGCGGCGAACGGGTCGTTCTCTGAATCCCGCGAGACATTAAGCTCGATGCGTCGCGTGATGGCGTCCGCAACGTCCTGCCCTTGTTCATGGGCGATAAGAGCCGCCGTCATATCCATACCCGCGGCAACACCGGAGGACGTCCACCGATTTCTGTCGTGCACCCAGCGAGCGCAAGATTTCCATTCGACGTTTTCCCCAAATGACGATGCCCACGCGAAAGCCCGTTTGTTGCTGGTGGTAGCGTAACCTTCAAGAGCACCGGCAGCTGCTAACAAAGCGGAACCTGTACAGACAGAGAGAACGAGTTGGGCCCTGTCAGCAACACCTTTGAGCCAGGCCAAGAACTCCTGATTTTCCGCGAGAGGACGCGTACCTGCGCCGCCGGGGATGAGGATGATGTCGCAATCCTTGGCAAGGTCTGCGTAGCTTTTCTCGGCAATCACCTGCACGCCTTGAGAACTGGCAACAGCACCGCTTTTGGGGGATGCGAACTCTACGGTGTACGCGGCCACCAGGTTGAGGAGTTCAACTGGGCCGAAGACGTCCAGCAGTTCAAAGCCGTCAAAGAGAATCACTGAGATCCGGCGGGTGCCCGCGGGGCTGGTGGGAGTTGTCATTCTTCTAGTCTATGCCCGGCGCCGAGCCTGCACTTTAACCCGGATTTTCGCCCAAAAACAGGGTTAAAGTGCAGTCTCGGCGAGATTTTTAACTTTTTTAAAAAAGTTTTTTGTTTTTGCGTCATGAAATCGGTGAAACCTGCTCTTTAAGGGTGACGGCGTAAAAACCGCCACCGTTGAAACTGAAGTTTTCTTTAGGGAAACGCTGGTAGATAGTTGTCGAGAGTCCTCTTCCTGGGAGCTCTGGGCTAGATAGACCAACGGGGTGTTCTCTTTCGTGCTGAAAAGGGAACATCAGAAATTTTAGTGAGACGGTGTGCTTGCACGGTGCTGGGGAGTTCCGGGCAAGTGATGCGGTGTGGCTGCGCGAAGTTGGGGAACTTCAGCTCAGCCTGGCGTCGTCCGAAACCCGTAGATCCTGGGGAGGGTTTGCTGGTTTCGTTCTCACAACACACTGTGTGAGCCTAAAACTTAATATGGGTGCCGATGCGCTTGGGGAAGTTCATCTGCACCGCACATGTGCCCGCGCCTTGGGGAAGGTGCGGGCACATTTTTGTCGCATCTGCCCCTTGCCACCTACCTTTCAGGACAGGCGATAAACAACCTCTGATGTGGGAAAATACTCTCTCAACATTGAAAAATGCCCGTGACCTGCCTGCCGCGTCTGCCTTAGTATGGTGAACTTCAGAAATGAGCTTTCCCCGTCATTTCTGATGACATCAGTTAATCCCCTTCTATAAGGAGCTCCCCATGACTACTCCCCTCACCGCTACGCCGGTGGATCGTCGTAAATTTTTTGCTGTTGCAACTGCAGCGGGCGCTGTTGATCAGCGACGCGGCAACCGCAATGATGAAGGCGGTTTTGTCGAGGCTCTCAAGCGATGGTTCAACTAAATCTTTACAGTCACCGCAGCAATCGGGAAGTTTTGACAGCCTCTTAGCGTTGTGCGTACTGAACACATGTGAAAGGTAGATGATGGCACGTAAAGATACCGTGGGCACCACCCCGCTCGAAGTTTTCATTTGGGGCGAAGGCGAGAATGAGCAGGACCCTCAAGACGAGTTGCGCACCGAGTTTTTGGAACAAGCGCAGGCATTGTTAGATGAGGGTGCCGATATTGCCGTGTATTCAACGGATTCTTACCCGAGTGCTTTTGAGCAGTGCGTACCGGTTGCCGAGATGATTGAGGTGTCAGGACGCGACTGCCTGCCCCTGATGTTGGTGGATGGTGTGGTGAAGGTTTCGTTCATGTACCCCACCGCTGAGCAGATGCGTCGCTTCTCTCACGCTAACGAAGTTAAGCCGAAGAAGGTTTCTGCCGCGGCGGCTGCGTGCGGTACCGGTGGTGCGGACGAGGTCAGCACCGCACCTGCCCTAGAACCGGCTGGTTTCGCGGCAACCCTGGCAGGTGTTACCGAAAAACCCGCTGGCGGCCCAGAAATTGGCAACCGCATCAATCTGATGGGCGGCGATTTTGGCGACGGCATTCCGACCGAAGGGTCGGTCGCTATCAAGTCAGCAACTTCAATTACTCAGGCAATGATGCAGCCGGCGTCCTCAAACGGCGGAGGTTGCGGATGCGGCAACTGCGGCTGTTCCTAACCCGCTGCAGACCGGTATTTCGTGCAAATGGGCGGCAGATACATGAACAAAACATTAAAAAGGTATCTGCCATTCATCACTTTTGCGTTGAGGCCAGGGAGACTTAACAGTAAACTATAAAAATTCTTAGTGGAAGGTTAGGTAACATCTGTGGTCAATGTGCCCCCACCACCGGGAGAGTCCGATACCTCTGCCCAACCAGGGTATTGGTACGAATCTCTCTCCGACCATCATGTTGAGGTTCTCAATCTCTTGCGAGATTATCGAGAGGCCGAACGCAAGATGAGATCTCATACTCGAGACGATATGCGAATGAATGAGACAGAATTGCTGGCTCTGCGTTATCTTCTCAAACAAACAAATCTGAATACGCCGGTTCTACAGCGTGATATCGCTCGGGAATTAGGGATTACGGGAGCTTCTGCTAGTGCTCTTGCCCAGCGATTAGAGCGAGACGGTTATATCGAGAGAAATCCTCACCCTAAAGATGGTCGAGCAACGGTCTTGGTTCCAACGGTGAAGACTAATGAGGAAGTCCGAAGCACGTTGAACGAGATGCACCAGCAGATGTTCGATGTGGTAAGACAGCTTGATGACCGTGAGGTCTTAGCGGTCAAGAAATTTTTGATTGCGATGATCGAAACGGTGAAAAACCACTAGTCAAGTTCACATAGTTCGAAAAATGAATACTTGCCTTGAAAAATAAATTTTTTCTCTTTTTTATTCTCAAATTGTTAGTTAGGATAACTATCAGTATGAAATGAGGGGAAAGAATGCAGGGCAACCAAAACCATCAGGCAATGAGCGTCAGAGCAGACAGCTCAGAAACGCTCCACCCTTCAGTACACCCCAAACTAGCTGGAGCGTTGGGAATCGTGCTCATTGTTGCCGCCCTACTGGCAACAGCCGGCAGTTTCAGAGGCGAAGACATCGCGGGTCTTCCTCTCTTTGCAAGCGCCGTGGCACTGACCTTTGGCATTCAATGGATCGCTTACATCCCCGCCTACCTCGCACAAACCGAGAAGTTCTACGACCTTCTCGGCGGCATGGGATTTATCATCGGCACCCTTTTCATCTTCTTCGCAACCGAGCACAAGGACGCGCGCACCTGGGTACTCGCATCCTTAATAACCCTGTGGGCACTACGCCTAGCGGGCTTTCTCTTTTGGCGCGTTCACCGCTTTGGCGGCGATGACCGATTTGACGACATCAAGCCCAACAAGCTGCGCTTTTTGCTCACGTGAACCTTGCAGGCCCTATGGATTTCAGCAACTTCTTCGGCGGCTTGGATTGCCATGTCATCGACGCATCGCCATGAATTTGGTGTTCTCAGTTGGGTAGGGCTAGTTCTTAGGGCACTCGGTATGACCTGTGAAGTCACCGCAGATATCCAAAAGGCTATCTTCAAATCTAACCCCGCCAACCGCGGAAAGTTCATCTCAACGGGGTTGTGGGCGCACTCGCGTCACCCCAACTATTTTGGTGAAATAGCCCTCTGACTAGGTATTTTCTTAATATCAGCGCCGGCGCTTACCGGATGGCAGTGGGCAGGAATCATCTCGCCACTCATGGTGATTCTCCTCCTCACACGCGTCAGCGGCATACCTCTGCTCGAGAAAAAAGCCGACCAAAAATGGGGCAACACCCCCGACTACCGCGATTACAAAAACAACACACCCGTACTCATCCCCCGACTGCGCGCAAGGTAAAACTGTGCAAGAAATTTCAAGCCCCCTGCTGGTAGACCCCAGCACCACGCACCAGAACACAACAGACATCCTCGAACACAGGCTCCAGCAATCCCCCCCCCCATCGCCTTTGAGACCCCTGTGCGCGACGCATCCGGCACCATCACCCGCTGGAAACCCATCACCACCGAAGCCTTTGCCCACGACGTCAAAGCCCTCGCCAAAGGACTCATCGGCAAAAACGTACAACCCGGCGACCGCGTGGCAATCTTTGCCCCCACCCGCTACGAATGGGCAGTAGCAGACCTTGCCATCATGTACGCTGGCGGCGTCGTCGTACCCGTCTACGAAACAAGCTCACCCGCACAAATCACCCCAATCTTGCGGGATGCCAAAGTGCGCGTAGTCTTCACCGAAACCAATCAACAGCGCCAACACTTTGAAAAAGCCTACGCCCAGCACAACATCAGCAACAAGGTATTCTGCCTCGAAGACGAATGGTGCATCAACACACTGGTGGACGCCGGCGCCCACATCAGCGACGAAACCCTTGAAGAACGACGAACCCGCGCCACCCTCGACGACGTAGCAACAATTGTCTACACCTCCGGCACCACATCGGACCCCAAAGGCGCCAAAATTACCCATCGCAACCTTATAGGACAGGTACTCAACATAGCAGCCGCCTACAGCGAAGTAGTGCACGAACAGGGCTCCACCGTCATCTTCCTACCCCTCGCTCACGTGCTCGCACGCGGCCTGCAATTCGCCTGCCTCGCCGGCGGCATGCGCGTCTCACACCTCTCAGACCCCAAAGAACTCATCGGCCAGCTACCCACCATCCAGCCAAGCTTCCTGGTGCTGGTACCCCGCGTCCTCGAAAAAATTCAAGAAAACATCGCGGCACAAGCCGAAAATAAGAGGCTCGCATCCGCATGGCAAAAAGCGCGTGCCGTCGCCATCCAACGAGGCACATATCTCGAAGACAAAGTTGCACCCGCGCACATTCCCACGCGTCACCGGGCACAACACGCCTTCTTCGACAAGCTGTTCTACTCGCGCGTGCGCAAGCTGCTCGGCGGCAACATGGAATAGACGCTAGCCGGCGGCGCACCACTCAACCGCGACCTCTCACTACTCTTTAGAGGCATGGGCATACCCGTCATTGAAGGTTACGGACTCACCGAAACCACAGCCCCCATCGCGGGCAACCTGCCGCACAGCATCCGCTCAGGAACCGTAGGCGCCCCACTGCCCGGGGCAACCATCCGCGTGGCCGACTCCGGCGAAATCCTAGTACAAGGAATCGGCGTCTTCAGTGGCTACACCAGCGCACCCGCCACCGCAGATGCCTTCGACGGCGACTTCTTCAAAACCGGCGACACCGGATCTATCAACGACGGCTTTCTAACACTCAACGGCAGAGTCAAAGACGACATCCTCACCTCTGGCGGCAAGTCAATCTCGCCCTACACCTGGGAAAACGAAGTCACCCGCAACCCACTAGTAGCACACGCCGTAGTGGTCGGCGAAGGACGCAACTACCTCACCGCGCTCATCGTGCCTAATGAGGAGGAACTCGCATCCTCAACACTCAGTAACAACGAGGTCTACGCAAGCATCGAAAAAAGTGTGCGCGACGCCAACGCCCTCGTGGCACGCAATGAACAGGTCAAAAAATTCGCGGTGGCGCGCTGATCTGTCCGACCCCACGCTGGTAACCCCCACGCAAAAACTCAAGCGCGCGATTTTTACGCAGCGTTGGGCGCGGGAAATAGAGCAACTTTACGTGTAAGAGGTTCTTCCTCTTGCGCCGAGATCCTGATTCATCGATGAATCAGGATCTCGGCGGTCATGGTACGGGAAAACTACGCAGCCTTAACCGGCACCCACACCTGCATCTGATAGTCGTCGGAGGTCGGATCGCCCGGCGCGTACGCCTCAAACACAGGGCCGTTGGGGACAAAACCAGAAGTCGGCAGGTACTGCCCCATCAGCTGGTCAACACCGGCCATGATGCTCATCGGAATCGCACCCTGAACATTAGTCACCGCAAACTCACCGGCAGGAATAACAATCGCGTTCAGCCCGAGTTGCGCGGCGACGTCCTTGTTCTCCACCAGAATGCCCGCCATGTAATCGAACTGGTTATTCTGGTTCATGCCCAAAATTAGACCAAACATGTGCACATTCTCTAGCGGGACGCCGCGCTGCGCCGCGTGCTTGGTCAGCTTGTCCCAAAGTGCGCCCCTACCAGCGTTCGGGCCCTGCGTAACGAGCTCGCGAAAGCCAGCCAGCACAAACTCATCCTTGTGTTCAACGTGTGCGCCAATCATGGGCGTCCTTTCGGTAGAAAACTTTTTACTGGCTTTAAGTCTAGTGGACGCGGACGCGCCCCTCCCCCTTGCACCGAGATCCTGATTCATCGACGAGATCCTGTTTTAAATCAGGATTTCGTCGATGAATCAGGATCTCGGCGGGTAAAAACTATGCGGACGCGGCCTTCAGGTATTCCAGCGCGATGGGTGCGCCGGTGATTGAACCGAAGTCACCGTCCTCAACGACGAGCGCCATCGCAATATCCTGGTGCACAGCGATTACCCATGAGTGGGTCTTCGGCGGATTGTCGTTACCGTATTCTGCAGTGCCGGTTTTGCCATAGGCAACATTCGGGGTTAGCTCTAGCAGTGGCTTCAAACCGCCGTCCTCAACGACGCCGCGCATGAGCTTTTGCAGTTGCTTAGCCTCATCGGCGGTGACGGAATCACCGGCGGGCTTTGCCTCCTCAAGGCCCGCATCCTTGACCAGCACCGGCTTGACGATCTCGCCCTTTGCCGCGGATGCAGCCACCACCGCCATTGCCAGCGGAGATACTAAAACATCGCCCTGCCCAATCAGGGACGCGGCGTGCGTAACCTCAGAATCGGTGGCGGGTACAGTACCCATGAAAGCATCGATGCCCAGGTCAACGCTCATTTCAACACCGAGGGACTTGGCAGCATTTTGCAGATCCTCCTGCGAAACAGTGTCACGCTCATTGATGAAGGCGGTGTTGCAGGACTGCGCCACGGCAACAGATAGGGGCTGCTCGCCGAGGGCGTCCGCCGGGTAGGTGGATGCGTTTTTGAAGGTCTGCCCATCCACCGTCACGGATTCGCTGCAGTTCACGGTTGATTCGGGGGTGAAGTTTTTGCGGAGCAACGCCAGCGAGGTGGGCACCTTGAAGGTGGAACCGGGGGCGTACTGCGCAAGAAGCGCGGTGGAGAACCCCTCGGATGCTTCACCGTTAGCGGCGGTGATGATTTCGCCGGTCGAAACGCGCAGGGCAACGATGGCGCTGGGTGAGGTCTGACCGGCAAGAAGGTCAACCGCTTTTTGCTGAAGGTCAGCGTCCAGGGTGATTGTCATGGGCTTACCGTCGACAGCCTTAACCTCCTGCGGGGTTGAAAGTTTATACCCGGGACTGCCATCGGTTTCAAGGTTCACAATATTCACCGCGTAACCGTACGTGCCACCCAGCTGATCTTGAAAGCGCCCCTGCAGGCCGCCGCGTCCTACCTGCTGACCGGCAGAAATTGTGCCGTCGGAGTTTTTGACGTCTTCTTCGCTGGCATCGTCCACGCTACCGAGAATGTCGGGAGCGAAACCTGCGGACGGGGCAAGCGGCAGGGAATCTTCAGCGGTATGCACACCGTCAATAGCATCAAGTTTCGCCCGATCAAGTTCTTTAAAGGCTTCTTCGCGCAGCACGATTGCCTCAACGAACTGCTGGTCGCCTGCATTTTTCACGGTATTTTCGTAGGCGTCAGCATCGACGTCTACAAGTTCTGCGAGCGCTCGAGCCGATTTACTCTGTTGCTCTTCATCGCTCAGCTGAGTCTTGTCGAGACCCACGCGTACTACGGGGCGCAGGGCGACGATTTTCGAGTCGTGAGCACCGAGAATTTCGCCGCGCGTCGGCGCATCGGTGACGAGCTGAAGACCGCTGGTATGCGTGAGGTCGCTGTGCACGAGGGTTTGCTCCCAGACAGTTTGCCAGGCGTCCTCGATCTTGTTCAGCGTGGCTGTGGTGTCGTACTCCCACTTTTGTTGCGAGCTGTCGACCGTCCACGCCCAGTGCAGGGGTACGGTGCGCGCGTCCTTGTTATCGCCCTTGGTAACATCACCGGCTGTCACTTCTACGGACGCGCCCGCCATATTCCGCACGATGTTCTGCAAAGATGCTTGCGCGTCGGAAGCCAGGGTATCGACGAATCTCTGTCCGTTCACGTCCAGGTTGGTGAGGGCGGATGCGAGGCCCTGCGCCGCGTCCTTGGCACCGGAGTTGGAGCCGCAGGCTGACAGCGGCAAAAGGGCGGAGATGCCGGCACCCAGCATAAGGGTGCGGCGGGTAAAGACAGGGTTCATGGGGGCTACTTTCGCGGTTCAGAACTGTGGAGCAGGACATGCTCCCGATTACATTTAGGTTACCTTACCTCAGGGCCAATACGCGTTAAAGCAAACCGCCGAGATCCTGATTAATCGACGAGTTCCTGATTTAAAACAGGATTTCGTCGATTAATCAGGATCTCGGCGGGGAAAGAATTAGGACGCATCAGAGGGAACCCGTTCTAGGGAAAGAAAAGCCACCCCATCCTTGCTCAATGTCAACCGTAAAGGACGCGAAGATGCGCGTTGCAACAACCCAGCGCTCTCAAGCTCATCGATGTACTTTCGCGCTGTATTCTTTGACTTCGCGAGCACTCCTGCCAGAGTATCCCAATCAAGCCCCACAGAACCACCAAACAAAAATGCTTGCCCAAAAACAAAGAGAGAATCTATTGCACCTTTAGACAGATCCTCTGCCTCATCCATAAGAGTATTCACCCGCTGACTGAGAACCTCCATGAGCTCTTTTTTAGCGTTGAAGTCCTGAATCAAATGCAACTGTGCGTCTCTCAACAACTCCAGCATCACCTGAGCAAAAAGCGTCGCATCCCCACGGTTAAAATCATTCTCAACCTCCACGAAAGCCTTATAATATTTATCTTTTTGAGTATTAATGATGTGAGATAGTGTCAACACCGTATAGGAAGAAAAAACTGCTTGTAGCTGCACGCTGAGCAGGAACCTTCCAAAGCGACCGTTACCGTCGTAGAAGGGGTGCGTTGCCTCAAACATAAAATGAGAAACTAACCTTGACACAATGAACGGCACGTCATCAGCCGATAAATGATCAAACATCGCCTTAAGCTGGCCATCGATTTTCTCTTCATCTTTAGCACCAGCGTGAATGTTTTTGCCCGCCCCATCACGAACCCACACTGGTCCAGCCCTAAACAGCTTTCCGTCAGGAACATCATCAGGCTCTATCTCATCACCTAGAAGCTGATTATAAATATAACGTACCTGTTGGGCACTCTCAGGAGCTTCTATAGCCCCCTTCGATAGCTCAAGATAAAGCCGGGCAATTTCTCTGAATCGCTTATTTTCGGACGGTTCTGCCTGTAGAGCCTCCACAATTTCTCGGCGAGTGGAGCGAACCCCTTCGATTTCGTTGGTAGCACTAATTTCTTGAGTAATGAGGTCAAAAAGATAGCTACGCTGTGCAGCCACAGGAATATCGAAAGCCAGTAATTCTAGAGCACGCTCGTTTAAAAGCACCTGCTCTTGGATGTTTAACAGTTGCGGCGTCGCTACATAAAACAAGCGGTAGTCCCCCACCGTAAAGCTAGTTTCAAACCCGACCTCTCGACGTCGTCGTTCCTCAGCCTCGGCGACCTGAGCATCAAATTGATGAAAAACTGCTTTAAGGGTCTTATATTTCCTCATATTGCTACCCCTATCTCCCAAAAACCGACTGTTTTGTGGGTTAAGAGCTCATTCTACGCACTCTTTCTCACAAAAATACCCATTTTTGTGTTTTAACTACACTGCCCACCGAATGGCGATGCGCCTTAAAGCAAACCGCCGAGATCCTGATTAATCGACGAGTTCCTGTTTTAAATCAGGATTTCGTCGATTAATCAGGATCTCGGCGGGTAAAAAGCTAAAGCTTTAACTCGTTACAGCCTCACGCAGTGTACGCACGGTCACCGACAGTACTGCCAGGCGCGGGGGTTGCCCATCGCCGAGGGCCTCCATCTTCTGCACCTGCTCGTACATGGCATCCACGCGGCCGGTGCGTACGGGGTTCTTGGCCACCCAAGCATCCAACAGGTCGCGAGCCTCTTCGGGGGTGTCCATGGACGCGTCCAGCCCCTGCTCGCGAACCACCTTGAGCGCGAGCGCAGCCGCAATCTCGTAGAGGTCGTCGCGCAGTGCCGAACGCGCCAGGGTTTCCCAGCGGTCGGTGCGTGGCAGACGCGAGGTGATGGTGAGTAGCGCGTCGATGCGGAAGCGGTCGTAGACCGCGAAGTAGAGGTGCGCCACCTGGTCGGCGTTGAGTCCGTGCACCTCTGAGATGCGCAGGACGTCCATGAGCGCGAAGGATTCGAAAGAGCGAATCCAGATAACCAGCAGCTCCTCGGGCAGGCCCCACTCTTCTGCACGGTCGCGCAGGGCGCGCACGCGGGTGCGGGTGTCTTCTGAGAGGTACTGCGGCAGGTTGGCACGCAAAGACTTGATGGGCGCAAAGCGCTCAATCATGCCTTCGATGGGTTTACCCACCACGACGGAACGCTCAGAAATAAACCAGCGCACCAGGCGGTCGAGCACACGCTGCCAGTCACGAATAACTGCCTGCCATGCATCCAGCGGGGTAGACGCGGGAAGGTCGCGGTGCAGCTGCGCTTCGAGCGAGATATCGAATGTTTCACGTGAAACAATGAACGCGCGGGCGATGGCATCCACCGACGCCCCGGTTTCTTCAATGACGCGGAAGACATGGGTGATACCGCCCAGGTTCACGATTTCGTTTGCGACCTGAGTGCAGATGATTTCACGGCGCAACGGGTGGGTTTCAAGGGCGTCACCAAAACGCTCAACCAGTGCCGGCGGGAAGTACTCGCGGAGCACTCCGCCGAGCCAGGGGTCATCGGCAAAGGTGGTCTTCTCAAGCTCGTGCGTGAGGTGGATCTTCACGTACGCCGCCAGAACGGACAGCTCGGGGCTGGTGAGCGTGACGCCGGTGGACGCGTAGCGGTCGCGGATTGCCTCGTCGCCGGGAATGAACTCAACGTCGCGGTTGAGGCCAGCGTTTTCTTCGAGGTCGTGGATGAGGCGAATGTAGGCCTCAACACCGGGCACTACACCCAGGCGCTCAGCCTGCAACAGCACGTTCTGCTCAACGTTGGTGCGTAGCACCTGAACACCGACGTCCTCGCGATGCGATTCGATGAAGGACGCGCGTTCGTCGGCAGACAGGCGTCCGGCAGCTACCAGGCGGTCTACGAGGATCTTGATGTTAACTTCACGGTCAGAAGTTTCCACACCTGCGGAATTATCGATAGCGTCGGTGTTAATCAGCACGCCAGCTTCAGCGGCTTCAATGCGGCCCAGCTGAGGGCAGCCGAGGTTGCCACCCTCGCCCACAATCTTGGCGCGGATTTCGCCGCCATTGATGCGCAGGCCATCGTTTGCCTTATCGCCTACCTCAGCGTTGGTTTCTACCGCAGCCTTCACATAGGTACCCACGCCGCCGTTGTAGACAAGGTCAACAGGTGCGCGCAGAATCGCCGAAATCAGCTCGGCTGGAGCCAGACGGGTAACACCCTCATCAATACCGAGCGCCTCACGAGCCTCGCGGGTGATGTCAATGAACTTAGCACCGCGGGAGTAGACGCCACCGCCAGCTGAAATCAGCTCACGGCTGTAGTCCTGCCACGATGAACGCGGGGTCTCATACAGGCGCACGCGCTCGTCGAAGGAGGTAGACGCATCCGGGTTGGGGTCGATGAAAATATCGCGGTGATCAAAGGCGGCAACCAGTCGAGTGGTGCGCGAGCGCATCATGCCGTTACCAAAGACGTCGCCGCTCATATCGCCAATTCCTACTGTGGTGAATTCTTTGCTCTGGCAGTCAATTCCCAACTCGGAGAAATGGCGCTTGACGGACTCCCAGGCGCCACGGGCGGTAATACCCATTGCCTTATGGTCATAGCCCACCGAGCCGCCAGATGCGAAAGCATCGCCCAGCCAGAAGCCATATTCCTCACTAATGGAATTAGCGGTATCAGAGAAGGACGCGGTGCCCTTATCAGCCGCAACCACCAGGTAGTAGTCATCGCCATCGCGGGCAACCACACGCGGGTTATGTACCACGGTTTCAGCACCGTCAGCCTCAATAGAGAGATTGTCGGTGACATCCAGAAGTGATGAGATGAAAATCTTGTAGGACTCGCGGCCTTCAGTCATCCACGCGTCGCGGTCAAGCGCCGGGTTAGGCAGGTGCTTGGGGTAAAAACCACCCTTGGCGCCGGTGGGAATAATGACCGAGTTCTTGACCATCTGAGCCTTGACCAGACCCAGAACTTCGGTGCGGAAGTCCTCGCGGCGGTCAGACCAGCGCAAGCCACCGCGCGCAACAGAACCGAAGCGCAAGTGCACGCCTTCCACACGTGGGGAATAAACGAAAATCTCGAATTTAGGACGCGGCAACGGCGCGAAATCAATAGATTCAGGATCAACTTTGAGCGCCAGTGAGTACTTGCCGAGGTACGCGTTCGTGCGCAGGGTTGCCCAAATAACGGTGCCCATTGAACGCAAGAAACGGTCAGCGTCCAGGGTGGGAACCTCGCTCAGGGTTGCCTCAAAATCAGCCCAGAGGGTCTCGCGTCCTTCTTCTCGTTCACCATCGCTCAACGATAATTCCGGATTAAAGGAAATTTCGAAGAGTCGAGTCAGAATACCGGTGACCTGCGGGAATGCTAGCAGGGTGTCAGACATAAACTCCGGCGTGAAACCGCGGCCAAGCTGCACCAGGTAGTGGGTGTAAGCGCGCAAAATTGCCACCGACTGCCATGACAGCTGAGCGCTGAGAATCAGACGATCCAGCGAGTCAGACTCGCGAGCTCCCGTCAAAAATGCGTTCAGGGAATCCTCATAGATACGCTCAACAGCTTCGGCGTCTACACCCTCGGGTAGCTGCGCACCGAAGTCATAGAGCAAGAAGCTGCGGCCGTCTGCAGGGGTAATCTCGTAGGGCTTCTGGTCGATGACCGTCAGGCCCATGTTCTGCATGACAGGCAGAAGCTCAGTCAGTGTGCGCTGCTGCGAGAGGTAAGTCTTCAGGCGGATGACGCCGTCTTTTTCAACGATGCGAATCGCGGCGGGCTTGCCGGATTCCTCGCTGAGCGACTCAAAAATTGCAACGTCTTCAACAGCATCTGTCACCTCGTAGTCAGCGCGGTAGGTCATCGGCGCCGCCTCAGCCCAGTTCGATGACAGCGGGCGTCCACCATCGGTGTTCTCCAGCGCGACGCCGGTTGCCTCACCCCACGAGCGCACCGCCTGCTGCAGACGCTTTTCAATCTTGACAGCGTCCATAGGCGGAATAACGTTGGGGTTCGTCAGACGAATACGGAAGAAGAGACGAGCCAGCGACGAGGTCGACAGGCGCACCTCAAAATCAATGTTCTGCAGGTCAATTTCTTCGCGGAACACCCGCTCAAGACGCTGACGCACCTGAGTGTTGTAGCGATCGCGCGGCAAGAAGACGACGGCTGAGACAAAGCGGCCAAAATCGTCCGGACGCAAGAAAAGGCGGGTAGTGCGACGCTCTTCAAGGCCCATGATGCCGCGGAAAATCTCGGTCAGGCTATCAACATCGGAGTGCAACAGTTCAAGGCGCGGGTAGTCCTCAATGATGCCCGCCAGCGTCTTGTCGGAGTGTGAACCGGGGTGGAAGCCCAAGCGGCGGCGCACAATAGCCACGCGCTCACGCACCAGCGGGGTTTCGGACGCAGGTAGCGCGTAAGCCTGCAAGGAGAAAAGGCCGAGGATAACGTACTCACCGACGATATTGCCCTGCTCATCAAAATCACGAATACCGATGTAATCCAGGTAGTCGTGACGGTGAACAGTTGAGCGGGAATTCGCCTTGGTCATGTACATGGGCTTGGGGTCGCGCGCATTATCGCGTGCCAAACCGGTCAGCTCCACACCGTTACTCTCGGCAGAGTCCTCACCCGCACGCAAAATACCCAGGCCAGAACCGGGACGATCCACCAGAAGCATCGAGTCGGTGTTGCGCGTCAAATCACGAGCCTTCACGCCCATAAAGAGGAAGTTACCGCGCGTCAACCAGCGCAAAAACTCCTGAACGGACGCCACACGCGCCGCCGGATCAATCTCAGAGTTATACACCCCCGAGTAGTGCTCAGACCCGCCAAGGGAGATGTCCTGCAAAGAATTCATGTGCTCAGCAAGCTCGCTCACGCGCTCAGCCATCTCAACACGGTCATCGGACGCCACACGAACGTCCTCAAGAATCTCGGTAATCTCACGCTTTAGCTGCTCCTGCGCATCAGCATCAAGAACAGAGCTCAAGCGCACAGCAATCCATGACTCAATGCGCGCAGTACCGTCACCGACGGCATCCACAATCTTCAAACTCGGCAAAGCCACGGTATCGCCCGACGCTACAGGCTGCGCCAAACCGGTCCCCTTCAAACCCGTCAACGCACCGGACGCATCGCGCTGCACAATAAACGTCGGGTGAATCAGCGTTGCAATACCACTGTAATTAGCGGCAATCTGAGCGGTCACAGAACTGACCAAAAAGCTCATATCATCGGTAGCAATTAAAAGAGTAGTGGCACCCGCACTCTCCACAACATCAACAAGAGCCTGCCCCTGTCCGCGAACCTGAGCTAACTCGCGGTGCGCAGTTGCAAGAGCAGTGATGTCCTCCCTCGAAAGATCAGAAATTTCATCTGCCGAGCAGTGCAAAACATACTGGTTAATCCAGTCCTGTTCGCCTGACCACTCAGTGATTACGCCATTGTTATCGTGCAACGTCATGCCTTTCAACTGGTTCTCACGCCTTTGTGAGCTGTAAGTGCGCCGTGCGGGCGCGTTCTGTATAAGTCTAACGCGACTGACTCATAAACTGCCAACTAAAAAGACGGCTGATTCTACAGCTCACCAGCAGTCTATAAACAATGCCAGAAAGCGCAAAAAGTCCGCGCTACGAGGTTTGCTCATCAGGGTATAAGCCCTGCACAAACACCACCGCCGTGGCACTCGTACAATAGATAAAATCATGAGCTTAAAACACGAGTCATTTCTGGTCGGCCTCATTGGCGAAGGCATCACCGCATCCCTCACCCCTCCCATGCACGAGAAAGAAGCTACCCACCACGGTCTGCGCTACCTCTACCGCTCCATCGACCTCACTGCGCTAGAGCTGGACGCCGCGTCCCTGCCCGCTCTTTTAGACTCCGCCGAGCTACTTGGTTTTAACGCTTTCAACATCACTCACCCCTGCAAACAGACCGTCATGGAACACCTCGACAAGGTCTCACCCGAAGCCGCCGCCCTCGGTGCGGTCAATTCCGTAGTGCTGCGGGAAGACGGCACGCGCTTTGGAGATAACACCGACTACTCCGGGTTCTTGACGGGCATGGCGTGGGGACTGCCGCATATCACCGCAAACTCAGGACGCCTCGACACCGTAATTCAGTTGGGAACCGGCGGAGCAGGCTCAGCAACCGCCTACGCACTGCTTAAAGCAGGTACCCGCGTCCTGCACCTAGTTGACCCCGATGTTCACCGGGCACGCGACAAAGCTGCAGACCTTCAAGCTCTCTTTCCCAACGCATCCGTACAAGCCGCCGGCGTTATGGACGTCGCCGGGCTGTTGCCGCAAGCCACCGGGCTGGTCAACGCATCCCCCGTTGGAATGCACATCCACCCCGGTGCACCGCTAGATTTATCTCTCGTGCACGCGGGGCTGTGGGTTGCCGATGTCATCTACCTACCACAAGAAACCCCGCTCATTGCGCACGCCCGAAAAGTCGGATGCGACGTCCTCCCCGGCGGCTACATGGCAGTGGGGCAAGCAGTGGATGCGCTACGACTTTTCGCCGGAATAGAGCCGGACGCGGCGCGCATGCGAGCGCACTTTGAATCCCTGATCGCCAACCGCGACGAAACTGCACTTTAACCCGGTTTTTACCCACAGCAGGTGGGTTAAAGTGCAGTCTCGGCGCGGGTAGTAAACTAAAACAATTCACCTCGCACCCTACGAATTCCCGCACGAAAGGCACCCGCACATGGCTCAAGATACCGGCATCAAAGAAAACGCCTACCTGTTGGCACGCACCTACGGCTGGGAACTGGAGTATAACGGCGGGTTAGAGCTCGACGGCGAGTTTGTGGATGACGCTGACCTCTCACGCACCTACACCGTGCAAGGCGTCCAACGCCGCTACGTGCTGAACCTCAGCTTCGCAGACACCACCGCCTACGGCTTCATGCTCATGGAAGAACCCGATCAGCCTGCCACCGGCACCCCGTCAGCTTTTGGCACGCAGGTGTTCGTGCCCGCATCCAGCGAGGGCGAGATGATTGCAGAACGTCACGGCTTCACATCGCCCGGAAAGATGGTGAGCGCAGCCGAGGATGCGCTGACGGCACTGATGAAGAAGGTTGGATAACCCCTGGCGATTCGCTCACCGCAAGTACTTAAAGTCCCAGCGGATGAGCGCAACTCTAGGGGTTAGGTGTTACCGGTCAATCTCAGCCAGCGGCAGATGCGCGGTCTCACGCACGCGCGAAGCCACTAAGGCAACTAGCAGACCAACCACTGCCACGAAGGACGCGGGCCCCACCCATCCGGTCAGGTGTTCACCCGACAGTGCGGTAGCGGCGGCCGGAGCCACACCACCAGAGATTGCAAAGCCAATCTGGGTGCCAAGAGCCAATCCGGTGACTCGCACGCGAGTCGGGAACATCTCGGCGTAGAAAGAAGGCCAAATACCGTTGGCCATCGAGTAGAAACCACCGTGCATGAGTACGCCACACAGGAAGATCCCCAGCACACTCCCGGAATGAATCGACCACAGGTAAGGCACCATCATGAAGGACGCCAGTAGCGCGCCGCCAATGAAGACCGACTTGCGTCCTACCCTGTCGGAAAGTCGCGCAAAAGCGGAATTGCAAGCAATCCCAAGCCGTTGGATGCCACGGGCACCCACAGCATCATGCCGCGATCAAGACCGATGCCGTTAGTTGCGTATGACAGCGCAAAGGTTGTGAAGACCATGTTCACGGTGTTCACCATGGCGCACAGGGCAACGGTGAGAACAGCGGTCTTGTGCGCTGAAAAAACGTCGCGCAGCGGGGTGGTCTTTTTAACCTGAACCTGCTGCATTGCCTGGGTGAAAGCGGGCGGCTCTTCAAGACGTCGACGAATCAACCATGCCGCAACCACCACAACCGCCGAAAGCCAGAAGGGCACACGCCAGCCCCAGCTGAAAAGCTGATCCTCAGGCAGTGCCGCGAAAGGAATAAACACAGCGGTTGCAAGCAAGGAGCCAAACTGCGTGCCCTGCAACGTCCAGCTGGTGGTGAAAGCGCGGGATTTATCGTTGGCGTGTTCTAGCGACATCGAAATCGCGGACGCCTGCTCCCCCGAGGCTGACAGGCCCTGAAGGACGCGGCACGCCACCAGCAAGATAGGCGCCCAGATTCCGGCAGTGTCGTAGGTGGGCAGGCATCCGATAGCGAAGGTCGCAAAACCCATCATGAACAGCGTCAGCATGAGCACGAACTTACGTCCGAATCTATCGCCGAGAGGCCCCATAATCATTGCACCCAGCGGACGCACCACGTATGCAACGCCCACCGCCACCATGGAATTGAGGGTCGCTGCCGCGGGTGAATCGCCCGGGAAGAAAATGTGGTTGAGAACCACAGCCGCCGCCGTGCCGTACACGGCAAAGTCATAATATTCGAGGGCAGACCCAATCCAGCTCGCCCACGCAGCACGGCGTGGATGTTTAGCGGGGGCTGAAAGCGTCTGAGACATACCCTGTTCCTCTTCTGTTGCACCGCTGTGAAGGGGATGCGGCGGCAAAAGTTATTGAGTCAGTCTAAAAACCCGCGCGGGGCTAGTCAAAATATGAACAAGAAATAGTCATTATGTGACCGATTCGCTGACATAAACGGGTTTTCTTGCCTGAAAAACCGGGTGCAGGGTGAGAACTAGATCCCGTACATCTTTTTGATGTAGGCGCCGTACAGCTTCTTATAGAGTGCCGGCGAGACTTTGAGGAGGACCGCCGCGGCACCAAAAACAACGGAAGGTGCACGGAAGACGTTGAGGATTTGAGCCCACGATATTTCACGGCGGCACTGCTTAATGACGCGGTTGCCTTCCTCAGTGCCAGCAACCAGTGCCTGCTGCGCCGTGTTCAAGAAAGTGAGCACCCACGAAACGTCGTAGGCTCGTTTACCTTCAGCGGTTTGCACGACCGCCCCGGCAGCGTCCTTCATGTGAGCCATGAGCGCGCGACTTTCAGCAACCGGGGTGATCTTGCCCCAGGTCAGACCGCCAGCATCCACGGTGTAGTTGTACAGGGCGTCCTTGATGAGCTTTACACTGCGCGCCTGCGCGTAGGCACCGGCGACAACTACCTGGTCTTCAGCGCGATGAATATCCTCGGGAAAACGCAGGTTTTCAAAGAGGGACGCGCGAAACAGTTTGTCCCACACATACGGGGTGAACTTGTCTTTGAGCAGGGTAGTCAGCGCTTCATCGCCGCTATAGACGCCGGGCTCACCACGGTGACGCTCGCGGTTTTTGCCACCGGCCTCAATCAGGGTGTGCGCACATGCCACCACATCAATATTTTCTGCACCGCTGTCAGTGCCCGCCGCCGCGTGCATGGTCGCCAGAAAATTCGGGGCAAACGCATCGTCCGAGTCGAGGAAGGCAACCCACTGCCCGCGCATATTATCGAGCCCCTGATTACGCACCGCAGACACCCCCTTATTCACGGGGTTATCAAACACGCGCACACGCTCATCGGGGTGCGCCGCCAGAAAATCAGCGATACGCGCGGACGCATCATCGGGCGAAGCGTCAATCATCACTAACAGCTCAAAATCGGTGTCAGTCTGCGCCAGCACAGACTCAATCGACGCCACAACGCGGGTGCCCGTGTTGTAAACCGGCATAATAATTGATGTACGCGGGGTACTCATATAACCTCACTTAGCAGGTAGTATCAAGGCAATCATAACCGTCAGAAGGAATACCGAAACTGTGACTTCGCCACGAACTTCGATCATCATGCCCGTCTATAACACGGCAAACTCTGTAGTTACCGCTATTGAAAGCGTTTTAAAACAAACTGATTTAGACTTTGAACTACTTATTATTAATGATCACTCTCCTGACAATGCAGATGAAGTCATTAAAAAATATCTCGAAATTACCCCTGACAATCGTATTCGCTACATCACGAACCACAAAAACTTAGGATTAGCTGCTACGCGTAATCGCGGTATGAAAATCGCACGGGGTCAATGGCTCGCTTTTATTGACTCTGACGATGCCTACAAACCTAGTTTTTTAGAAACCCTGCATGCATCTGCCACCGATGACATAGATATTGTTGCATGCGGTCTTGAAACCGTCTACGAAGATGGGACGCGCAAGCCTCGCCCGGGAAAACTCAAAGGTACTTTCACAGGTAGAGAAGCGATGATTGCTCTGATGCGCGATGAACTAACACCCTATGCTTGTAACAAAATTTTCCGGAAAAGTGCAGTAGGCAGCCAAGAATTTCCACTCATCAATCGTGTAGAAGACGCAGGCTTTTCGATCGCTGTCTATAAAACTGCGCGGTACGTGAAAGAAATCGAGGATCGCCTCTACCTCTATACCGTTAACCCCCTGTCGATTACATGGGGTTCAACTCCACCGATAACTGAGATGAACCGTTTCATGGATTATCTTAAAGACACCACCGGTGCTCACGAAGGTGACGAAGAGGAGCAGAATGCTTTGGCTGTTTCTTGGGTACTCACCTATTTAAATGGAGCACAGAGCGCCTTGCGGCTAAATCCGGAGACTTCAGGCAGTTATCTGGGTGAATGCCGAAAGGCTCTGCGCCTTCCGATTATCCAGCGGGCTATTAAATCGGGCTCAATGTACGGCGTAGCCGCGGTACTTTTGAAAGTATCACCATGGATTTACCGCAAGGTCTACAGGCTCTACATCAAGAGAACGTACGGGCTGTAAATAACCCGCACTCAAAGGAGGCTCTTTTCTTCACCGAAGGAGCCTCCTTTTATATGCCTTCTCAGCAATAAGGTTTATTTACAAGCGCCTAGAAGTTCTACCCAAACGCAGCGGGCGGCAAACAATCCTTCTCGCCGGTTCGCTTCGCTCACTAGGCGATTTATGCGTCAGTTCTGAGCCCAAATATTTACTTCCTCGCATGCTCGGAATCTTTGCACTCAGCCGAGCCAGTTTGCCACCCGCTATATTTGTCTCGAGGCGCTCCTATGGGTAAACCTCAACAGGCGCACTATGGCGCGAACGCACAACGGATTTGATGCCTGCAAGGTGCACCATAAAGCCGATGAGAGGCCCGGTATACAAAGAAATCAATGCCCGCGTAATGACGTCAAAGGGCAGGATAAACAAGAGAGCAATAGAAATTACTGCAGCCACTGCCCAGCCCAGAACATATACTCGGTGAGCATTTAGCGCGAGAGAAGCAGTACCCGTCAAAACAATGAGCGCCAAGATAGCAGACGCAAAAGTCAGCAGACCCAGCAACCACCCGTGCACAATATCCTGATAAACAATCTGTTTGAGGTCAGAGTTAGGCGCATAAATAAGCGTAAACAGCCAAGGACCAATGAGTGCCGCCAATAAGCCACCCACAGCACCCACCGCTAAGAACAAAGCGGAAGGCTTAACGAGTGCTGCGATCGGCCGATGCTGCTGTTTTAAGAAAGCCGCAATCGCAACGCCTTGAAATGCCTGAAGAGGCATCATGATAGGCGAACGACAGATAGAAATCATCAGCACTAGAACCGCGACCAAAGTTTTAGAGTACTCTGAGCTCTCGCCACGAGTACTGGACTCCAGAAATAGAGGAAAGCCCACCACCAGAACGGAATATGCGATGGAAGACCCCATCGCTAAGAGAATATTGCGGCTAAGCTTCTTCGCTCCTACATCCGCACGAGCGCCCAACGCTCGACGCGCGTCCTTGAAAAGTAGTGAGCAAACAACCCACACAAAGATAGGGCTAACAGCAGCAGCTTCAAGGCCGATGAGACTTCCTGAAATCAGGGCAACAGCTGCCATGGCGACCAGACGCCACACAGCCTCGCCACCAGAAATACCGGCGAAGAGATACCAAGATTTTTGCGCTGCAGCACTGCCTGTCATTGATGGTTGAACAGCATAAAAAATAACGCTCACAGCAATGAGAAAAACACCGATTATTGGAGCTGTTTTCATCTTGTCAGGTGCCCACAGAGGTGATGAGACCGCCGCAATTATAGCCACTAAAAGACCAAAACCGACCGACACTACAGCTACGCGAGCACCGTTAGTAATCCTATTTAGTCGCGCATTGCCTACTGCACGAGTTACTTCCTGTTGCAAGCTACCGATGATGCCGTAAATCAAAAATAGAGCAGACCAGAACATCAGGAACTCATTGAGTTCTTCGCCACCCAGTACCCTATTCGCAATAAAGGTAGTAATGAAAACAGATGCTGCCGCGATGATTGAGCTCAGCAAGATCGCCATCGACTGCGCTTTTGTGATGGTGGGGGAATCATCAACCACCGGGTTTTTCTGGGTATCAGCCACAGGTTCCTACCATTTCTGCGCCCTTATTGAGCCTTTACGTACTGCAGGTGCAGTATTCGTCCTACATAAAAGCGGCTGACCGCCCTGCCCGCGTTGGGCAAGCCGCTCAGCCGCTTCGCTGCATCAAAATTTATTTGACGATGTGGTTTGCGAGGTTCTTCACGCCGTTCCACTTCTTCGCCATTGCTGCCTTGGGCAGCAGGGTTGCAGCGTGCATGCGTGATGAGAAGTGCAGGCGAGCTACCTTAGTTGCCTTGTTCCAGCCGCGTGCTTCCATTTCGCGCGCGATGGTTTCAAAGTAGGTGCGTTCCTCATCAAAGCGGGTGCCTTCAAGAGCTCGCCATGATGAGTCGGATGCCTTGTGGCGGCGGTACATGAAAGCGACGGCTTCATCGTAGTATAGTGAGCCACCGTGTGCTGCAACGTCCAGCACCAGAGCCATATCCTGAACAACGTTCAGGCCTTCGCGGAAGCCCAGACCAACGATGGTTTCTGCTCGCCAGCCCAGTGAGGGGAAGTATAGCCAGTCGCCGCGCAGAATTGAAACAGCGAGGTCCTCACCGGAAAGCTCGGTGGTGCCGTTGGGGCGGTAGTACGCCTTGGTCTTCTCCACCAGGGTGTTGGAGAGCGCGTTGTTTTCGTCGATGACAACGCAACCGGGCTGGAAAATCTTAGCCTGCGGGTGAGCTTCTGCCGCCTGCACAAACCACTCAACGTAGTTAGGGAGCATGACGTCATCCGCGCCCATCACGGTCACAAGCTCGTTCTCAACAAAGGTCAGGGCCTTGGTGTAGTTACCGTTAGCGCCCAGGTTCTTCTCATTGCGCATGTAGGTGATGCGCTCATCGTTCAGGGACTCAAACCAGCCGGGAATGGAGTCATCAGGGTAGCCGTCGTCCACAACAATCAGACGCCAGTCCGGGTTGGTCTGGCCCAGCACAGAGTGAACTGCCTGCTTCATGAAGTCAACGTCGCCGTAGTACGGGAAAAGAATATCGACGGTCAAGAGATCTCCTGATGTTAGATAAGAACGTTTGTTTTAAAGTTTAGGTGACTGAGGGGCATCAGGGTCAGCTTTGACGCTGGCTGATTTCTTCATTTCAGCCGGTGAACCCTGCTCCTGGGACGCTCGTAGAATCGCGATTTCCTCAGCGAGCGTGCGGGTTTCGTCCGAAATTTTTGAGACCTCTAAGGTTAAGTGCATGCACACACCAATGAGCATCACGATTGCTAGTAAGAAGAGCAGATTTACAGGCATGACGACGCCGGTAAAATCAGCCAGCCCCCACAGAAGCACGGGGAAGACGGCCAAAACAATAATGACGGCAGAGACAATCAGCCACAGCGCGGCGTACTTTTCTTTCATTTTCTGGTTGCGAACCTGCACCAGCACCATCACAAAAATGACGAGTGAAAGAATCAGAAAGAATATATTTGACGGCATTACTGCACCTCATCCGATGTCTTTTTACGGGTCATTGAAATGGCGAAGGCAAAGAAAGAACGCACCAGGTAAATAGCGGATTTAAGCGGACCAGACGACGGCGTACCCGCCTGACGTTCGCGCATCTCAACGGGCACTTGAATAACCTTGCAGCCGGAGCGGATAGCCATCACCGTCGAGTCAATGGTGTCACCCAAATATTCCGCCGGAAAGAAGTCACAGTACTGCTGAATACCCTTGCGGTTTACAGCCCTGAAACCACTGGTAACGTCCGTGAACTTCTCACCAGAAATCTTAGTGAACAAGAAAGAAAGCAAACCCATCGCCCATTTGCGCGGGCCTTTCACCTTGTAATTAGTGGCCTCCGCAAAACGCGAGCCAATCACAATATCGGCATGATCCAGGCCAGCAATCAAAACATCAATATATTCCGGCGGATGCTGACCGTCCGCGTCCATCTGCATCGCAACGTCGTAGCCCATACGACGCGCGTACTTATAACCGGTGCGCATCGCCGCGCCAACACCCATGTTGTACGGCAGGTCAATAACAAACGCCCCGCACTCTCTCGCAACAACGGAGGTGTTATCTGTAGAACCGTCATTGATAACTACAAGGTCCACCCACGGCGTCTTTGCGCGCAGGTCAGCGATGCTGCTAGGCAGTGATTCTTCTTCATTCCACGCAGGCATGATGACCAGGACGCGCGGGCGACCCTGGCGAGCAGGCTGTAGCATCGGTGAAGCTCCCAAAATATCTAACACATCTCACGGTGCACCGTGGCACACCGAATCGTTGCTAGTTTAGCAGTTCATACCGAGTAATCGCTGAGTAAAGCCTTAGAGCGCACGCACCTCAATGGCGAAAGATAAGTCACGCTGACGGTTTATTCGCAGGCAGTAATTTTGTACAGCGTAGCCCCACCAGAATGGTAAACCGGCTCCACAAGGTCACTGTCGACAACCTTGTCAAAGCTGGGATACCACATGGCGTGGTCGCCCGTGTTGTTGACTTCCTTCCAGCCGAACCAGAGGAAGTAATCGATATTGTCCTTCTCAAGAATCTGGCAGACCTTGGGGTCAGTTTTTGCCTTATCAAGATTCTTGTAAAGGTAGCCTTCATCCTCAGTCATTGACCACAAGGTGTGGTAAGCCGTCACCTTGCGATCAGCAAAAGCGTAAGCAAGCGCGCCACCGTTGAAGGGCGAAACCAGAATCTCCTCATCCGGCGCAACGTAATCATCAACGTGTTCCAAGACGTTGTACTCGTCGGGGGTCAGTAGTGGCGACTCGAGGGTGGGTTCATATAAAGCGCGTGATGCGTGCAAGTAGTTATTGAGCGGTGCAGCAGTTTGCATCACGGTACCGAGAATAATCACTGCCAAGGCACCAAGAACCGTCGCCACCAGGCCGTGCTCACGCAGGCGTCCTTTAAAGCGGGACAAATCTGCGCCTACCAGTTTGTCAGCGAGCAAAGTACTCAGCTGATGCGCACCGTAAGCCACAAACGCAAGCGTCACAATGGGCACAAGAGCAGCTAGGCGGAAGGAGTCGTGGTACCACACGCCCACCACCTCGTAGCGTCCGTCTTCCCACGCCAGTGAGCGAACAGCCACATAGTAGTACGCGAGTACGCCCCACATACCCAGCACCCAGTACAGGCGGTTGCGGCATTTAATCAGGAAGAAAATACCAATCAAGGACAGGGTAGTAACAGCCCACAGCGGCTTAGAGGTGAGGGCTTCGTTAGTGAGCATCCCACCCAGAGCTTCACCCTGAGAAGACTGCGGATGCCACATCTCACCAGCTTCTTTAGCGGGACGAACGATCTCCCACAGGTAGCTAATGAGGTAGAAGATACCGGCAATAACCACGGTCTGTAACGCCACAACCCACCACGGGGTTTCCTTCTTTACAGCGGCAATAATCTGCAGAACGACGCGCGCAATAAAGATGGGCATAATCAGCACGAGCATGGACATCACCGCGTTGGGGTGCGCCAGCGCAATGCCAAGAGCCACAAACAGACCAAGGAACAGCGACTGGGTAGTCGCCAGGTAACGAACCAGACCCACGCGGAAGAGCTGCGCCATCATGCCAATACCTACCGGCAACAGCGCGTACCCCAGCAAGTTGGGGTAGAGAACGCCGAAGTAAATTAGCGAGAACGGGAAGGACGGCATGCTCGCCGTAGCGATACCGGTGAGCATAAGCGCAACCGGGTTGGCACGAAAAATACTGCGCACCATGTACATGACAGACAGCGGCCAAACTACACCGGCAACCGCCATAGCGAACGCGTTAGTCGCCACCGGAATAGATGCATCAGAATGCATAAATACTAGTGAAACAAAGTCATGCCACGCCAAGGGATAGAAAGTTGCAGGCCCACCACCCGAGGTCATGTTCGCAACAAACAGCGCTGACCCATTGTTATGATCCACGATGTAACGCACCGCGTTCAGGTGAAAATTGTTATCCCAAGTCTGCGAAATCCAGTCAGGCGCTCCGATACCGCGCGCAGTATTTCGCAGCGTCAGCAAGGAGCCAATAGCCACCGAGGCATACAACCACGCCTGCTGCTTGATATTCCACGTCATGGGGGTGCGCACAATGGTGCTACCCAGCTGACGCTTATACGGCGCATCCAGCAACCCCAGCTTATTCAGACCGAAAGTCACCACAAAGCCCAGCGCCGCCACAATGACAGCAAAAACCAGCGGAACCCACAGCGACCAGCCAACACCCACCATCGGGGCAATAATCGCGCTGACAGCAAGCACAGCAACAGAAACCGGAGGAGCAATAGCAACCGCATCAAAACCGCGCAGGCGCACAGCGGTGGTGACTAAAAGACCGGGCACGAACAGCAACAACAGTCCCATGAGAAAGGGGACGAGAATAGCCAGCCAGCTCATAGCGCTCCTTCGGATGGGTGTAAGTCCATCAGCTTTCCTTGCATAACCTAAAAATTCTATAGCCTAAGCCGGGGTTTTCGCGGTGGAGTTCCTGAGAATCTAGTCATAATTCAACCCCTCTTTTAAACGCCGAGATCCTGGTTTATCGGCGGGGAGATGAGGTGGTTACCCCCTACATCAAGGATGCGACGCCGAACACCGCAGCGGCGAGCGCGAAGCCGCAGATGCCGATGAGGGTTTCGAGGACCGTCCAGGTTTTGAGGGTGGTTTTCTCGTCCAGGTTGAAGAAGCGGCTGATGAGCCAGAAGCCGGAGTCGTTGAAGTGTGAGAGGATGACTGATCCTGCTGCCACTGCTACGACGAGGGCTGCCAGTTGCACGCTGTTGTAACCGGCAGCTTCTACGCCGGGTGCGATAAGGCCTGCGGTGGTGGTGAGTGCGACGGTTGCTGAGCCCTGTGCCACGCGCAGGATTCCTGAGATGAGGAAGCCTGCGAGAATCAGCGGTACACCGATATCGCCGAGCACGTCGGTGAGTGCTGCGCCGATGCCTGAGGTGCGCAGGACGCCGCCGAACATGCCGCCGGCGCCGGTGATCAGGATGACGGAGCAGACGGCGGGTAGTGCACTTTCCATGGTGTGTTGCATGTGGATTTTGTGCAGTCCGCGTTTGGTGCCGAGCACGTACATGGCGACGAGGGTGGTAATCAGTAGTGCGACGGGGGTTTCACCGAGCATACGCAGGGCTTGGAACCAGGTTTGGTCGCGCACGGAGCCGTCGAGCAAGGTTGAGGTTGCCAGGGTATTCAGGCCGGTGTTCATGAAGATGAGGATCATGGGTAGCAGAAGAACCATGAGGACGGTGCCGAATGCGGGCGGGTTCTGGGGGTCGTCTTGCGGTTCTTCTTGGCCGAGGATGGCGGGTACGGGCACGTTGTAGCGCTTGCCGGCAACTTTACTGAAGAGGTAGACGGCAACATACCAGGTGGGGATTGCGATAATCAGGGCAACGAGCAGTAGGACGCCGACGTTGGCGTTGAAGAATGCTGCGGCTGAGACCGGACCGGGGTGCGGCGGTACGAAGACGTGCATGACGGAGAACGCGCCAGCGACGGGCAGTCCGTAGAGCAACATGGAGCCGCCAACCCAGCGTGCCACGGAGAACATGATCGGTAGCATCACCACAAGGCCGGCGTCGAAGAATATGGGAAAGCCGAAGAGCATGGATGCGACGCCGAGGGCGATGGGCGCGCGTTTTTCACCGAAGACGTCGATGAGTTTCATAGCGAGCACATGTGCACCACCGGAGGTTTGAATAAGGATGCCGAGCATCGAGCCTAGGCCCACGAGCAGGGCGACGGATGCGAGTGTGCCGCCAAAACCGTCCAGTAGTACGGGCACTACCTGTAGTACGGGAATGCCGGTGGCGATCGCGGTGATCAGGCTGACGAGAATCAGCGAGGGGAATGCGTGGAGTTTGAGCTTGATAATTAGCAAAAGTAGAAGCGCAATGGCGCCTGCGGCGATGGCGAGCAGGGGGCCTGCGGTCAGTGTTTGTGACCAGCCTTCAATTTCCATAGGGGTGTCTTTCTAGAGTGAATGTGGAATGTCTATTGGTGCATCCAGCAGTTGCTTACTGACCCGCCAGGAACAACTTTCAGCGAGCAGTCCCTCTCGACCGATTCGCTTCGCTCATATGACGATTCACGCCAGTCCCGATACCAGCTCGCTTTTTGCTGTTCCTGTCGGTGGATACCCGTGAACAAACCTTTTACGGTGTGTAATTACAAAAATTTTAGGACGCGACGCCGGATTCAGCGGTCAGGTAGGTGCGCGCACCGGTCACCGCGTCGGCAATTACTTCGTTTTTAGTGCCGGCAATATCAACCACGAAACCGAGCTCATCATCGGTGAGAGCCTCAAGGGTTTCGTACTGTGAGTCCAGCAAAGAGACGGGCATAAAGTGCCCCTGTCGGTGCTTCATGCGCTCAGCGATAATTTCTTTCTCACCGGCGAGGTGAACAAAAACCACGCGTCCGGCAGCTGACCGCAAAATATCGCGGTACTGCTTTTTCAGTGCGGAACACGAGACCACGGTGTTCTGCCCCTGTTGCGCCTCGGATGTCATCCACTGCGCAATGGTGTGCAACCAGGGTTCGCGGTCGTGATCGTTCAGCGGGATGCCCGCGCTCATCTTGTCGACATTTGCTTGCGGATGCAGATCGTCACCCTCCGCGAATTCCAGATTGAACTCGCGGGCAAGTGCCTGGGCAACCGTGGTTTTTCCGGTGCCGCTGACCCCCATGACAACTAGGTGAGTGTTCTTCGTTGAAGCATTCATAGTTCAACCTTAACCCGGCTCTCACCTCTATCCCGCCAAAAATGCGGGTTCTCTAGGGCAAACAGCGGTGAAAAATTAGCCAGATTTTGAAACACGACAGGAGCGTCATGAAAGCTTAGGCACGTTTTTAGTCCGGGCACTCAAAATAGTTACCGCAAAATCAGCATCTTGTCAGAGAAAAACCGCTCATTTGTTACACCGCTTAGCCAAAAACCGTGCAATGTGTCGCCACCCCAGGCCATAACCACACGTCCGCACGTTTTTATGGCGCGAAATCACCATAATAAGACGAGCAAGACACCCGCGCGCGTCACAAAGTTACACCGTTGACTCATTACTTCATCTCATAGATTTTTTATCTACCGGAGTTTTAGTCTTTTTGAATATAAGCCCGTTGCAGCCGCAGAGAAAGAGTGCTCACCATGACACTGGCTCCCCACGTTTCAGGAATCGAATTGTCCACCAACACCGAGCTTTTCAAGCAAGCCTTTGGCGCTCACCCCGCGGGCGTCGCGATTATTACCGCGGTTGATGCGCAGGGCAACCCCGCCGGTCTTACCGCGTCCTCGGTCAGCTCAATTTCGGCAGATCCTGCAATCATTGGTTTCTCACTCAAGGGCAACACCGGTTCTGCAGCGACTATTCTCGGCGCGCAGACCCTGCTCGTGCACCTGCTGGATGCTGAAAACGTGCAGCTTGCTAAGAACTTTGCGACCAGCGGATGCCCCCGCTTTGAAGACCCCACCACCTGGGAGACCCTCACCACCGGCGAACCCCTGCTTCACGGTGTGCGTCGCGTCCTGCGTGTCACCCCGATTTCTAAGGCAGAAGCTGGCCCGGCAATCGTTATCACCGCGCAGGTTGAGAACTTTGTGCGTCACGACTTGAGTGGCACCCCGCTGGTTTATCACTCACGTAAGTTCCACGCACTGGGTGAGCACAGCGAAGTTCGCTAACCCCGCTTAACGTCATAGAAATTGTGCAATTTTTTGCCTCTCCTCACCCACAGGAGGCGCGAAAAACTGCACAATTTGTTTAAAGCCTATTTTTCTAAGGAGTACTCATGAGCACCCTACCTAAGTCATACCCGTGGATTGAGAAGCTAGTCGGTTTTCAGACCGTCAGCGAGACCCCCAACGCCGACCTTCTGAAGGTATTGGCAGACGAGTTTGAGAAGTACGACCTCACCCCGCACTACACCTACAGCGATGATGAAACCCGCGCCAACATGTTTGTCACCATTCCGGCAGCGGACGGAACAACAACCGGTGGCATCGTCATTTCTGGTCACACAGACGTTGTGCCGGTTGAAGGTCAGGACTGGGACACCGACCCGTTCACCCCCGTTGTTAAGGGCGATAAGTTGTACGGACGCGGCGTGGCAGACATGAAGTCCTACATCGCTACCGCCATGCAGCTACTCCCCGAGATGGTGAAAGCTAATCTCACTAAACCTATTCACTTTGCGTTTTCATACGACGAGGAAATCGGTTGCGTGGGCGCACCGCGCATGATCGATGACCTTGTAGCCCGCGGGGTCAAGCCTGAGTATTGCATCGTGGGTGAGCCGTCCATGATGCAGGTAATTTCAGCGCACAAGGGTGCCCACCGCGGACGCGTCACTATTCGCGGTGTTGCCAAGCACGCGTCCTTAGCCCCTCACGGTGTGAACGCCGTGGCAGTGGGTGGCAAGTTCATTACCTTTATTGATGATCTCGCCAGCGAGTGGCTTACCGATGGACCGTTCGATTCGGATTTTGTTGCACCGTTCTCTACTGCTGCTGCGAACGTGGCGCGCGGCGGCGTTCAGTACAACATTGTGGCGCAGGACTGCGTGGTTGAGTATGACTTCCGTTCTCTGCCTTCGATTGATGCGGATGCGGTGCTGCAGCGCATTGAACGCAAGGTGGAGGAACTGGGCAAGGAACTCGTTGAACGTGCACGCGTTGCAGAAGAGCTTGCCGAAGCAGAAGAGGGAAGCCTGCAGTCGCAGGTCAGCATTGAGCACGAGTTGCTGGCACGCGTACCGGCTTTGGGCACCCCCGATGGTCACGATGTCATTGAACTGGGCAAGAGCTTTGGCGGTGTGGGTAACGGCGCGAAGGTTACCTACGGCACTGAAGGTGGCCAGTTTCAGGAGGCTGGAGTGGCAACTATTGTGTGCGGCCCCGGCGATATTGCTCAGGCGCATACGCCCAATGAGTGGATCGAGCTTAACCAAATTGAACAATGCGAACAGTTCATGGAAAACCTGTTATGCTGGGCTCGAAGCTGAGCGAAAGAACCACTTTCTGAACCTCTGTGAGTGAATTTTCTTGTCCCCCTACGAGATTTTTTATGGGTTCTTGGGGGGACAGAAAATTTACCCACTACCAGCATTTTGCATGGTAAATTTTTGAGTGACGAATCAAGAACCACATTCCTCACGCTTAAAAATAATAATTTAATTAAGATCATTTAAATTATTTAGTAGCCTACCGAAACACCTTTAAACGCTGCAATGACGCGGATTTAGGAACCACAACAACCTGTCAGTAACTAAATTTTTATAGACTGCTAAGCATAATTATTATATCTAGAACCACGAATAGGTCACACAACTATGCCTTAAATAAAAATGTATGCCAAATCACTAAAATTTTGTCCCCAAAAGTGTTTGCCCTAGATAACCTATTGTTTCCTCGAAAACTATCAGCCCAATTATCTTTTTTTCGCGCCGATCCCAATCCTGCACACTTGGCGGTCTGATTTTTTGTTGGTAGGTTTTTACTCATCGCTTTTTCGGCGGACAAAATCCCCTAGCTGAATAACCCCCAATCATTCAGCCATTGTCGTCGAAAAGACGAATCCCCCCCATCCCCCAAGTCCCCCACCATGGAGAATCACATCATCATGCGCTCATTTTCACGACGCACCGTACTGACCTCATCAATCGCCGGCCTTGCAACCTTCGCGCTCACCCCCGTAGCGCAGGCAGCACCCGTTGCCCTCAACAACGAAACCCTGCCCGGTGGCAACCTGCGATTCACTCCCCTGAACGAAGTAAAGTACGTTAACCCCTACGCGCAGGCATTCACTGCAACCCCCGCAACCGGTGCCCGCTTTATCCCCGCCCCCGAAAAGTCCCCCTCAGACGCGCTGGTATCTGCGCAGTTCACCACCGTTGCCCCCGCACGCGGCAGCGTAGTACCCCGCGTCATTCTTCGCCGCACTGCCGACGGTAAGAACTTCTACGCAGCATCACTAACCGTGCGCGCCTACCAGAAGTACACCCTTGCCATCGAACGCATCATGAACGGCAAGACCGAGGTCATCAAGAAACAGGACCTCACCATCCCCCGTCCCCTTGTCAACGAGAACATCACCTTCGACCTGGCAATCAGCGCGCGCCTTCGCCACATCGAAGCTCAGTTTGTTCTCACCGGCCGCGAAGCAATGCGCATCAGCATCGACGACACCGCTGTTCCCCTATCTGCAACCCCCGCAGGTACCGGCACCGGCTTCAGCGGCTACGTCAGCAAGGATGCCCCCGCGGCAACACCGCTGGATGCGAACAACGCAACCGCAGGTGCATGGGGTCAGTTCCGTGGCGCCTTGACCCAGCCCGCTAACTCCCAGTGGGGCAAGATGATCTTCGAAGACGACTTCGATGCGCCCGCCATCAACGGTGCAAAGTGGCGCGTACGCAACAACGACTACGTCGGTTACGACAAGGCAGTTATTCTCTCGGACGCTGTCACCGTTGAAGAATCAGTAGCCAAAATCTGGCTCAAGAAGCTACCCACGGGTCAAGAGCGCGTCTACAACGACGGCAAAGTTCGCAACTGGGCAACCGGCTACATCGATACCATCGGCAAGTTCTCCGCCGAGAACTTCCGCCTGGAATACCGCGCAAAGCAGCCCGTATCGCGTGCGGCTCACATCGGCGCATGGGGCGGTGTCTGGATGCGTCCTGACGACACCAACCTGCTCGGCGAAATCGACATCTCAGAGTCATACGGTTACACCTCAGGTAAGCAGAAGACCGACCCCTCAAACCGCTCAGAAGGCACCGTTCACTACGGTCAGGAGCAGGGCAACAAGGCTAAGCAGAACAAGATGATTCCTGTTCTTGGTCAGGTTCTTGCCGACGAGTTCCACACCTGGGCTGTTGAGAAGACCCCCGCAGGCATCCGCTTCTTCTTCGATGACATTGAATACCTGTTCGTTTCATCCAGCGACCCCCGCTACCAGTCATCACTGCCCGGTGGCGCAAAGTTCAACATCCGCTTGAGCATGCAGGCAGGTAACGAATACTGGGGTGGCCTATCATCCAGCACTTCAGATAGCGCAATCGAGGTTGACTACGTGCGCGTCTGGGAATACAAGGGCTAAAAACTTATAGACCCCGTATATAAAGAGGTTTATTTATAAGGGCTTAAGTACCCTACGCAAGTACAGCGGCGGCAAACAATCCTTCTCGCGCGGGTTCACTTCTCTCACACGGCGATTTATGCATTGGTTCTGAGCCCAAAGATTTACTTCCTCGCTCACTCGGAATCTTTAGACTCAGCCCAGCCAGTTTGCCGCCGGTACACTTGCCTCCGGGTGAACCCAAAAACCAAAAGGGCCGCGTTTCTACTATTTACAGTAGAAACGCGGCCCTTGTTTTTAAGGATGCTTACGGCAGAGTAATGGAGGAGTGCGTGCCCTCTTCTTCTCGTTGTTCAGCAAGTTCGTGCACGCGATGACGCACGAAGAACCAGCCAACCACCAGCAGAGGAATGACCACACCCATGGACGCCATCGTGTAGGTGCCCACCGGGTAATCAAAGAGGATCAGCACCATCACACCCGCCAAGAAGATCATGGTGATCCAGTTGGTAAAGGGCGCCAACGGTGAGCGGTAATCCGGGCGGGTGTACTTGCCCTTGCGAGCCAGCGCCACGAACTTCATGTGAGGCATGGTGATCGCAGCCCAGCCGATAACAATCGCAATCGCCGAGATGTTCAGAACAATCTCAAACGCGTCCTCAGGCACCCACCAGTTCAGGGCGACACCGAGCATAGCCACAAAACCAGTCATCAAGATACCACCGTAGGGCACGCCCTTAGCAGAGAGCTTGCCAGCAAACTCGGGGGCTGAGCCGTTACGCGACATGGAGTTCATGATGCGTCCGGTGGAGTAAAGACCAGCGTTGAGAGATGATGCCGCTGCGGTGATAACCACCAGCTGCATAATCGGTGCGGCATACCCAACACCAATAGATTCAAAGAAGGTGACGAAGGGTGACTCATCGGCGGAGTACGCGGTGTAAGGCAGCAGCATAGTCAGTAGCAAGATCGAACCAACGTAGAAGATTGCAATACGCCAGACCACGGTGTTAACAGCGCGAGGAATGGTGGTGCGTGCGTCCTTGGTTTCGCCGGATGCGGTACCCACCAGCTCAATACCTGAGTACGCGAAAATCACGCCCTGAGAAACAACAAGTGCGGGCATCAGACCGTTCGGCAGCAGGCCACCGTGGTCAGTAATAAGCGAAATACCCGTTTCGCTGCCGTTGGGGGTGCCAAAGATGATGAAGAAAATACCCACCAGCATGAAAATCACCAGCGAGCCTACTTTAACGAGCGCAAACCAAAATTCGAGTTCACCAAAGAGTTTGACCGACACCAGATTCATGCCCACCACAACAACTACCACGACGAGGGCAACAACCCACTGCGGAATATCATTGATGAACTGTACATACTGACCAAACCAGCGGAAGTAAATAGCGATAGCCGTGGCATCCACGATCGCGGTGGTAGCCCATGACAGCCAGTACATCCACCCCACAAAGTAGGCGGACTTTTCACCGTAGAACTCGCGAGTGTATGAGACAAAGGAGCCAGACGAAGGACGGTAAGCAACCAGCTCACCCAGCTGACGCAAGATGAGGTAGCCAAAGAAACCGGCGACCGCGTACAGGATAAAGAGTGAGGGACCAGCATCTGCCAGTCGCCCGCCGGCACCCAAAAACAGGCCGGTGCCAATGGAGCCACCCATGGCAATCATCTGAATTTGGCGGGGTTTAAGACCCTGCTCAAAGCCTTCTTGCTCGTGCGCGTACGCGTCAGCAGGGTTATTGCTCTGCTGAGTCGACGACTTTACAGCGGACATAGGCGTTCCTTCTTAACCAACACATGCTCGAGGCACCTCAAAATGAATAAGATTCACCCTACCTTATATTTATGCATTCGGTCTAACCGGCGCCGCAAAAATTTGAACCGTAAAGAATCTCAGAATGCACAGGGCAACTTGAACCGAACTGTGCAACTAAAGGACGCCGGGCGCTCAAAGTCTAACCACAACCCGCGGTGCATAAACAATCGTAATATTCAACACATAAAGCCACACAAACCCACGCAAAACCGCTTAAGTACTTAAAGCACCTTTACACCTAACCGTTGCACCACCCCACAAAAGAGCGTTTGATAAAACCAAGAAAACCAAAACCACGCATCCTCTACAGGAGCTCCTATGCACACCATCAGCCCCTACCTGGCGGAATTTCTAGGCACCATGATCATGGTGACCCTCGGCTGCGGCGTCATCGCAACCGTCGAACTTCGCCGCTCTAAAGGCCACGGCGACAACTTCTTCACCATCGCCTTCGGCTGGGGCTTTGCGGTGGCATTCGGCGTCTACGCATCACACCACTACTCCGGCGGCCACCTCAACCCGGCGGTATCCATCGGTCTAGCAGCGTACGGCGAATTCCCATGGTCAAAGGTTCCCGGCTACATCATCGCGCAGGTTCTTGGCGCTATGGCAGGTGCTGGAATGGTATACCTCAACTACCTCCCCCACTGGAAAGCAACCGGCGACAAGAAAATTAAACTCGGAGTTTTCGCCACCGTACCCGCCATTCATAACTACTTCACCAACGCATTGTCCGAAATGATCGGCACCTTCCTACTGGTGTTCTCCGCACTCTACGTGGGCGTCAACTTCACCCCGACACTTACCGGCTCCGAGCTGACGCTGAACCTCAATGACGTGCTCAAACCTATCGCTTTCGGATTTATGGTCACTGTGCTCGTTATTGGCTTGGGGGGGCAAAAAGGCTTTGCCCTCAATCCCGCCCGCGACTTCGGCCCGCGCCTCATGCACGCCATCCTGCCGATTCACGGCAAGGGACGCTCGCGCTGGTTCTACGCCTGGGTTCCCGTCTGCGCACCGATTGCCGGTGGCTTTATGGGCGGCTCATTCTTCATGCTCTACTACGAAGGGCGCGCGTCCATCCTCCTCTTTATCTCGATTGCGGTTGCGGTGGCTGTGCTTGCATTCGGTCTTTGGGCGAATAAGCACATGTACCGCTCTAAGTCAGCAGAGATTATTCCCGCCTTCGAAGATACACGGGCTACCGCGGCAAGCGCTGCTGCCACCTACACTCCCACCGGCGAGATTCCGGTGATCAAGCGAAGCTTCTTCGAGTAGGCACTCGTAGCGCGCTGTACTGCACCACCGTATCCCTGTCTCCTCACCCGCACCACCTCGCCGCGTCGTAAGGTGACCACAAAAACTTCACAGTGACCACGAAAGCGTCAAAATACACTGTTTTTCCTGGGTATTTTGACGCTTTTATGGTCACTTAGTGGTGGGTTAGAAACAAAAGCCCGCCCACCTCGTCAGTCGTGTTATAGTAGTCACATAGCCCACAGTGCTCAGCTTACTGTCTTTCCCCTAGACCCCTTCAGATAGAAGTATTCATGCCAGAACAATCCACCAACAGACGAACCCTTGTTAAAGGACTCGCTTGGGCTACCCCCGTCGTCCTCGCAACCTCTGCCGTGCCCGCGTACGCGGCTTCACGAGAAACCGCTAAAAGTTTGCAGGGTAAATTGCTGGCTGGAAAATCATGTAGAACTGCGGGTGCTGGCACTTCTACGCTCTACATTGACGGCACCAAAGAAACCTACCCTACCGGCGGTCTATGGGTGGGTGGCGTCTCACGCACCGATAGGGTAACCAACGCAAGCATGACCATCTACTTTCCTACTTCTCTAGGTACTCTGACATGGGTAAACACTCGATTGGCAGCGGATCCTACCTATGTTCCGGTGTGGACAACACCAACGCTTGATTCCACAGTGCCGGTAAGAAGTGGATACAACGCCTACACCATTCGATACAGCGGCGGCTGGGCCTACAACGCCACCGATAGAACTTATATCGCTGATGTGCCACCGAAATTTACCTCAAAAATCTCGTACGCGACCTGTTCTGCAGGCATCAATATTTATTCCACTCGACGAGTCAGCGTGAACGGCACCCCCTACACCTTTACTCGCGGACCGGTACTTTTGTAACCTCGATACTTTCCTGAGCATCAGAGGGCTTGTTACAGGTTAGGTAGACCCTTGATTCCGCGGACGCGGCGGCGCGTCCATTCCACGGCAATCCAGCCGAGCACAGCGCCACAGGGGTTGCCGAGCAAGTCTTCGGGGTCGAAGGTTCGATAGGCGCAGTCGTAGTAGCCCCAGAGCCCGGTGAGCTGCGTCAGTTCGATGCCCAAAGTGCAGGCAAAACCGATCAGGAGCGCGGCCCTGAAGTTGAGGCGAAACAGCCAGTTTAAAAATGCGCCAAGAGGAATAAACAGGGCGATGTTCAGTAGAACCTGAGCCGTGTATTTAGAGAGGAAAGCCCCCACCAACGACGTATTGTGTTGCAGGGCGAAGTGGACGCTCCACCCCACAAAAAATCTGGGGTAGAAGTACGGGCTACCGCAGGTAAACGTGGTTTTGTCGGGCAAGGGCAGTAAGGTCACGGCTATAACAAATACGGCATACACCGCAAGAATTGGTAGTGCGGTCAGCCGAAGAGCCGAGGGATGCCACCCCCACCGGAGGCGTGCAACCACCACAACGAGAGCGCAGATGATAAAAGCCCCGATGAGCAAGGTCAGCGCGTGGTGAAGAAGCAGAGAAAAATCCACGAACTACCTTTCAATCAATCAACGCATCCGGAGCTTTTGAACAAGCCTTACTATTTTACCTACCTGAAAGCACCAGCTCTTGATCTCGCGTTGCCTTGTCGCGCACATCATCGCAGCCTTCGGTCAGGCGGGCGAACACTTCATCAACCGAAGTGGTAGAGGGTACTTCGTCCCGCTGTGTAGATGCCCACGGCGGAATAAACGGAGCTTCAGGAAGCTTGCGGGCGGCAATCCACACCACGGCGCATATCGCGCCAATGAGGCCGCCGAACGTATTGGTCATCAGGTCGTCAACATCAAAGATGCGGTAGGCGCAGTCGTACAAGCCCCATAGGCCGGTAAGTTGTGAGCACTCGATGAAGGCGGATGCCACAAAGCCGCATCCTATTGATGCCACCACCCCGCGCTTGAATACCGCACGGGCTATAAATCCTAGTGGAACCATCAATATCACGTTCAAAACAATTTGCCAGAAGTCTTGCGACTGCACCGTTCTCAACACCCCGTAGCGATCCGCCGCCTGTGCCACTGTGGCAAATGAGTGGAATGGAAGCAATCGCACAGGGTTGCTGCTGCAGACCACCTGTGCATACTGCAGGAGCGGTAAGAGCGTCAGCGCGAACACGCCGCAACTGTAGATAATCAGAGCACCCGTCACCATCAGCCAGTAGGCGCGCAACCGCGTCCTGAGCTTCCACTGAGCAACCGCCAACAAAGGGAGCGCCACCACGCACAGCACCAGACCCCAGGTCAAACCCGAGTACCCCATATACACCCAGTTACTCACACGCATCCTCTCATCTATCTGCCTTCGTTCAACGATGACAAACGTACGTATATGCCCACCCAGTGCAAGCTGTGTACCAGCTGAGCGTTAGGTTAAACGAAGGGGGCTACACGGCAATAACCGTGTAGCCCCGCCGATGCACTGTCTGGAGTTTTTAAGAAAGCGCGCTTTCATCCAGGTGAGCGGCGAGATCTACGTTGTCGGTGTAGTCAACGGTTACGTCAATCACCGAGACGCCGTCCTCTTGCAGAGCCTGAGCGAAGGCCTTTTTGAAGTCCTCAAGCGTGTGGACGCGGTGCCCCTTAGCACCGAATGATTCAGCGAACTTCACGGAGTCGTAGTCGCCGAGCTCCACGCCTGAGTCGCGTCCGTATTTCATCTGCTGTTGGAAGGCGACCATATCGTAGGTGTTATCGCGCATGATCACATGCACGAGGTTGAGACCCAGTCGGGTTGCGGTTTCAAGCTCGACGCCCGAGAACAAGAAGCCGCCGTCGCCTGACACTGAGACCGCTACCTGCTCGGGGTTTGCCAGTGCTGCTGCCATCGCCCAGGGAAGTGCCACGCCGAGGGTCTGCTGACCGTTGGAGAACAGCAGATGGCGCGGCTCGTAGGAGCGGAAGTAGCGGGCGAGGTAGATGGAGTGCGATCCAATGTCGGCCGCGACGACGGTCTGATCATCAATAAATTCGCGCATCTCTAAGGTCAATCGCGCGGGGTTTACGCCCTTTGCGGTGTCCTGCTGCGCCAGTGCCTGCTCGTCCATTGCGGCAAGTGCACGACGCTGTTCATCCACCATCTCGCGCGCCTTGTCAGAGAGCGTGTAACCGCGAAGTTTCTCTTCGAGAATGTCCAGGCTGGTGGAGATTTTGCCGCGCAATTCGAGGGTAGGTTCGTAGTGGTTATCAAGCAGAGCGGGCAGGGTATCTAGGCTGATAATGTCGCGTTCATGCTTGTCATTCCAAATAAAGGGGTCATATTCAACAGTGTCGTAACCCACGGTGAGTACCAGGTCAGCCTTGTTGAGCATGATGTCGCCGGGCTGGTTGCGGAAAAGGCCCACGCGCCCTAAGAAGCGGTCTTCGAGGTCGCGTGAAACTGCACCCGCCGCCTGGAAAGTTTCAACTACGGGCAGTTCGGTGCTTTCCAACAGACGACGCACGGCAGCTGTACTTTCAACATTTGCGCCGCGCAGACCCAGCAGAATAACCGGGCATTCAGCATCCTTGATCATCTGCGCAGCCTGCTCGATGGATTCCATATCTGCGTGACCGAGCTTGGGCACAGACAGTTTTTTCATGGCGGGACGCACGCTCTGCGTTGACTGCACGGAGGCGGGCAACATCACCGCTGCGGTGCCCTTGGGTTCTGTCATTGAGGTACGGAAGGCGTTGGCAACAGCCTCAGTAACATCGCTGGCAGCCGTTGATTCAACGGAGCTCTTAGTGACGGGCGCCAAGAAGTTAACGGCGTCCATAGACTGGTGAGTGCGCTTGAGGCGGTCGGGCAGACCAACCGTGCCGGCGATAGCGACCACGGGATCCTGCTCGGTGTTTGCGGTGAGCAGACCGGTTGCAATGTTGGTAGTACCGGGGCCTGAGGTGACAAGGACGACGCCGGGTTTACCGGTGACGCGTGCCCAGCCCTGCGCGAGGAAGACAGCGTTCTGTTCGTGGCGGCAGACCACCAGCTCAATGTCATCAGCATCAACTAGAGCATCGTAGACGCCGTCAATTTTCGCGCCGGGAATACCGAAAACATATTTCACGCCCTGGTTGCGAAGGGTATCGACAACGCGCTGGGCACTACGGATGGGTTCTACTGATTTAGACATTGGGGTTCTTCCATTTGAGGGCTTGTCTTTCTCAGCCTATACCCGCGTGGGCGTGGGAGTGCGGGAGATTTTCTTGAGATACCCCGCACTCGGTGGGGTGAGCTAGAAAACAGCCGCGCCGAGGGCGAGCCCGGCGAACGCAATAATTAGCGCACCGATTATTTGTCCAAGAGCCAGCCAGAGGGATGCAAGCGCGCGACCACCACGGGTCGCATTGACTGCCTCGACCATGGCGGTTGAGAAGGTGGTGAAACCGCCCAAGAAGCCAACACCGATAAGGGTGGTGAGAATCTGGTGTTCGGGGTGGGTAAGGGCGTAGCCGGTGAGTAATCCGAGGGCGAAAGATCCCAGAAAGTTGATGGTCACCGTGCCAATAGGCACGGAATGCGTCCAGCGTTTTTTGAGGGCTGAATCTAGAGAGAAACGGCACCAGGCCCCAGCGCCACCAGCAAGAAAAATCAGACACCAGAGCATTAGCGCATCCCTCTAATTTTTATGCCGTTTTGACTATTTTTACTGGTGAAACCTAATTTTTCGCCGATGAGCTGACCTAAAAAGCAGGCAATAAAACCCAAGATAATGCTTGCAGAGACATACATGAACGCAGCGGCAACAGATCCCGATGCCGCGATCGAAACAGCACCGACAGCAAATGAAGAGTAGGTGGTAAAGCCGCCCATGACGCCGGTACCCACGCCGAGGCGGGTCGCTTTGCGCCAGCCCGCGTCCTGCCCACTCACAGCTAAGAAGCGCAACAAGCAACCGAGCAGAAATGCACCAAGCACGTTGATGCACAGCACTGCCACCGGCAGGTGAAGAAAGGTCTGCGGAAAGATTTCAGTCAGTACAGCACGCATCAAAGCGCCAGCACCACCACCGATGAAGACCCACAGCCCATCTGGAATTTTTTGTAATTTCACGTTTTTACTCTACGCAATAATTCCTAATCCCGCGGTAACATCACCGTGAACTTCGTGGCACCGGGATGCGAGTCCACCGAAATCTGCCCGCGATGCGCCTCCACAATCGCCTTCACAATGGGCAGACCCAAGCCGGATGTTCCATCAGAGCCAGAACGTGCTTTGTCGGCACGCGAGAAACGGTCAAAAATCTTGGGCTGGAACTCGGGGTCAATACCCTGGCCGTTATCCTCGATGCTGATGAGGGCATATTTTCCGTCGTCGCTCAGACTCAAGGACGCGGTCACCACTGTTCCAGCGTCCGTGTGCTTGCGTGCGTTGGAGAGCAGGTTAAGAACCACCTGCTGTAGCTGGTTTTGGTCGCCACGCACCTCAATGGGTTCGTCGGGAACGTTAATATGCCACTCGTGGTCGGGAGCAGCAACCTGTAAATCAAGCACGTTCTCCACCAACAGTTCGGTGAGGTCAACGTCAGAAAGTTTGAGTTCGCGTCCTTCATCAAGGCGGGCAAGTAGCAGCAGATCTTCGACCAGGTGAGACATGCGGGAGGTCTGCGAGTCAATGCGACCTAGGGATTTTTCGCCCTCGCTACTGAGGTTTTCGGTCCAGCGCATCAGATCGGAATAGCCTTTGATAGCTGCCAGCGGGGTGCGCAGCTCGTGGGATGCGTCCGCCACGAAGACGCGCATCTGATCTTCGGTGCGTTGGCGGGCGACAAGAGCCGAGTCCACGTTATTAATCAACTGGTTCAGCGCGTGCCCCACCGAGCCCACCTCTGTCGCGGGGTTGGTGTCTCGTCGTTCAACGCGCAGGTTCTCGGGGACGCGGGTGGTCGCCAAATCGAGTTCAGCGATGTCGGTCGCCACCGATGAGACGCGTTCTAGCGGTTGCATGGTGCGACGAATAATGGATGAACCAAACCAGCCGGCAAAGACCATTGCAGCCAGCGATCCGGCGCCAGTAACGCTCACCAAAACGGCAAGAGTTTTACGGGTGTCATCCAGCGGAACGCCAGTGACAATAATGCTGTTTGCTCCGGTTGAGTGCGAGTTCACTAAATAGTGGCCGGCTTCAACTTCAAGCTTTACAGAGCTTCCATCATCGGGCAGATTCAGAAGTTTCTGCTTATCAGAATCTGATAATTGGTCTTGTCCGCCAGAGGTATTAAGAACACCATCGGCAGTCACTTGGCCATTTACTGCACACAAACTCAGGGTTCCGGATGCCTGTCCGGGCGCATTCAGCAGACCTTTGCCGTTAAGCTGGTTGCACTCGGCGGGTTCACGTTCTCTGCTTTGCAAAGGAAAGTCGTTATCAAACGGTGGGTTACTGGCGCGATGCGAAGCCTCGTCAAGCCTACTCTGCACCTGGCTATAGAGGGATTGTTTGACGGTAACGTAGCTTGAAACACCGATGATGAGACAGACGATGCCCAGCATGACTACCAGAATGGCAGTCAGCCGGGTGCGCAGGCGCAATACGGGCGCGTAAGACGGGGGCTGTAACGATTTCACGAACGCTACTGAACCGGCTTAATGACATAGCCTGCACTGCGCACGGTGTGAATCATGGGCTCGCGTCCTGCATCGATTTTCTTGCGCAGGTATGAGATGTAGAGCTCCACAATGTTTGCCTGACCCCCGAAATCGTAGTTCCAGACGTTATCGAGAATCTGAGATTTGGAGACCACGCGCTTTGCATTTTCCATGAGGTAACGCAACAAATCGAATTGGGTGGCTGTTAACTGAATATCCTCGCCACCGCGACTGACTTCACGGGTGTCAGTGTTGAGAATAAGATCACCCACCACAAGTTCAGCGTCGGTAGCAGCAGTAACACCGGAACGCTGTACTAGGCGGTGCAGGCGAATCATAACTTCTTCCATTGAGAAGGGCTTGGTTACATAGTCATCTGCACCTGCCGCAAGACCAACAATACGGTCGTCCACAGAATCCTTAGCCGTCAAGAAAAGACAGGGAACATCGGGGTAAAGCTTGCGTACGCGAGAAAGCAGTTCAACACCGTCGAAGCCGGGCATCATGATATCTAGCATCAATACGTCCGGACGCCAGTCACGAGCAATCGCCAAACCAGCAGGGCCATTACCTGCTGACTTTACGTCCCATCCTGTCATGCGAAGGCCAACGCTGATGAGCTCTTCGAGCATTGTTTCGTCATCAACAACGAGGGCGCGAATGGGGCTACCGTCGAGGTGTTCAAGTTTAGGGAGATTTTTGGCGATGTCTGCTGCTTTACTGCTCATAGATATAAGCGTAACTGCGGAGCGTCATGTTAGAGGCGATTATGCGAGGGTTTTCCAGAATGCATAGCTGGAACTACTGATGCACTCAGCAGATTCATAGGTTGAGGTGCAAGGATAGAGTGGATGCTTTCTCAGCTTCTTCACGCGGCCACCCCAAGGTGCTCGTTGGTGAGGCTGGATGAAGTGGCTTTAAAATTGCTCAGCATACTGTGTGTTGAATAAATTACCAAGCAGTGAATATTCATGCTGATCGATAAAAGTAAGAGATAACGGCAAGATTTCAGTCTTTACCATTAAATGTGATTTATTTATCCCGAAAGTCATCCAGAAGCGCGATTTCTGAACGGAAAAATGGCTAGAACCCTTATTTCGCAGGGGTTCATACTGAAATATGGCATCCCACTAGGCATTTTGCATACCAGTCGGTAACATTAACCGAATTGCATCATACGCCTACTTAGCGTTATATTAAGCCACCGTTAACCATCCGGCTCGAAATGGGTTAAAAATTTTTCAAAAAATACAGCTTTTAACTTGCATGCTTAAAACTTTTGAGGTTATAGTTATTTCGTTGTCAACTAAATTTGCACCCGCAAGGGTGTGTGCAAGACATGAATCGCTAGAGCTGATTTCCTAGAAAATCACTCGCGGTTCACTCAAGACGGGCTCGCGTCGGTGGTTGTGGTTCCCCCCGGCGCGGGCCTCTTCTCGTTTAAAGATCTAGTATCTGATTCTGCAACTACAATGTCTCCAAAACGTCCGACTAGAAAAAGCTGACTGCACCGTCTAAGTCCCCCCCCTCCGCACTTGCTACTTTGAACCGTCATGTTGAGGTTTCTCGTAAACTAGACTTGAAGATATTTTCCACTCACACCACAACGAGAAAGGAGCGGTAGTGCGCATTTCACGCATCTATAACAACAACGTCGCTCTGAGTACCGATTTTAAAGGTCAAGAAGTGGTTGTCATCGGACGCGGTCTCGCCTTCGGCAAACGCAAAGGCGATATGGTTGATCCCACCAAGGTGGAGCAGACTTTTGTGCCCGACAGTAGCACCACTAACGAGCGTCTAACGTGGTCGCTGGAGCAGATTCCTTCTGAGATTCTTTCGCTCGCCACCGAGCTTGAGCAAGAACTCATTAACCACCACGGCATCAAGATTTCTCACTCTTTTATTATTCCGCTGGCTGATCACATTAACTATGCGATTGTACGCCAGCGTGAAGGTATTGAGGTGGATTATCCGCTGACGCTAGAAGTCTCGCAGCTCTACCCTAAAGAGGTTGAGTTTGGACGCCACGCGGTAGAGCTCGTGCGCGAGCGCTTGGATGTGCAGTTAGCTGATAAAGAGGCTATCCCAATGGCGTTGCACCTGGTCAACTCGCAGTTTGCCTATGAAGACATGAGCCGCACTTACCGCATGACGGAGGTGTTCTCGCAGATTTTTGAGATTATCTCGACGGTGTATGGTCACGACGTTGATCAAAGCGCGATGAGCGTGGTGCGGTTTGTAACGCACCTGCGCTACCTGTTTGTGCGTGCCGACCAGAAGAGTCACGAAAAGCGTCACCGTGATGGCCCGTCCATGCCCATGGTGACAGAGGCAATTCAAACCGGTTATCCCAAGGCTTTTTCGTGCGCGCAAAAAGTACTTTTATTACTTGAGATGCATCTTGATCAGGAGCTCACCGATGATGAGCTCACCTACCTCGCTATTCACATTGCGCGCTTGGCGCGAGAGCTGTGGGACGACGATTCCACAGTAATTTCCCCGCAATCTATTTGACGCGTAAAACATTGCGGATGAGGGCAGAGAAATCCTCACTTTTCAACCCACCGTATCGGTAGGTGAAAGTTCCAAACTTGGCACGTTTTCCGCTTTTCATGTGCGATTTTATGTGCTGCACCTTCCTACAATGAAAGCTAGTAGCCCGCGCTTTTCGCGGGCAGTCTCGCACATTCATTGAATTTGAGAGGACCATTATGGTCACGATTATCGTGGCTGCCCATGGAGAATCCGCACCCGCGCTTCTCGCCACAGCACGCATGATTCTTGGCAACACTGAGAATGTTCACCCGGTGACTTTTGCACCCGGTGAGGGCCCCGAAGATCTCATCGAGAAGTACCGGGCCATCATGTCTTCTGCCGGCGATTCCACCGAGACCCTCATCTTGGTTGATCTCTTTGGCGGTAGCCCCTACAACGCAGCAGCTCCCGTAGCCGCTGAAGATTCCTCCGGTGATGCAGTTGAGCT
>OBYT01000024.1_pt1 | contig 69471 bp, 58 predicted proteins | sample 1476811 | NCBI WGS metagenome assembly OBYT01 (sample SAMEA2580215, study PRJEB22360) | human gut metagenome | biome: human gut; feature: human-associated habitat; material: faeces | place: Denmark | collected 2008/2010
ATCAGCCAGCCCGGGCAATACCGAAGGATCATAGATCAAAACAGGAGGAGGCATTTGACGAGAGCGTCCCTTAGCAGCCAGCAAGGCGCGAACGCCACCGGCTGAAAAAGCATCGGCTGCAATGCCGTAAACAGTATCCGTGGGTACGACAATGACCCTGCCACCCTGCACGGCAGTAGCTGCCGCTGACAGTGCCTCGGCGCGTTCTTCAGAAGTCTCAACAGAAAAAATAGTTGCAGTCACGATTTCCATTCTTCCACGAAAATTAAGGAAGCCAAATCTCTTTCAGCTTATCCCAAGGGTTTGCGGCCGGCAGTGTGTCTCGGTTTACCCGCTAAATCATCAATCGATTGCACACCGGTAAACCCGAGATTCTTGAAGAGGGAGGCAGCAAGCTCACGTTGCGTTTCTGCGTGTTCCATTATGGCAAACCCACCGGGTTTCAGTAACTGATAAGCCCGATCCGCAATAGCTGAAGGTATCTTCATCCCGTCTTCGCTACCGCCAAAAAGCGCCAAGTGCGGATCGTGATCGCGCACCTCGGGGTCTTTAGGCACAGCCCCATTTGGAATGTAGGGAGGGTTCGTCACCACCACATCAACTTCACCGACCAGATGCTCAAGAGCATCAGTCGCATCCCCCTGAACCAGCTGAACACCCACAGGCTCAAGATTCAGCGCTGCCCAAGCACAAGCATCCTCGCTCAGTTCAACAGCGAACACCTGAGAACCAGGTATTTCAGTTGCTACAGAGGCAGCGATTGCGCCGGATCCTGTACATAAATCAACAACGACCGGATTTTCCAGGCTACGGAATCGCATATAGTCCAGGACATGATCAACCAGCAGTTCAGTCTCAGGACGCGGGGTAAAGACGCCGGGCCCCACTCTTAGCGTCAAATGCCTGAAGTATGCCTGTCCCGTCAAGTGCTGTAGCGGCACCCTCGCGCCGCGTTCGCTGACCAGTTCAGCAAAACCAGCAGGAACAGCAGTACCTGTAAGAGCCATGGACTGGATGCGTCCACGAGAGACGTCCTCCCCCAACTCACTCGACACAAGATGCGCAGCGATCAACTGTGCATCCACCAAACCAGAATCAATACCGGCGCTCTGAAGATACGCGCCAGCCCGGTGAAGGGCTGAATCAAGCTCTTCACCGGGCTGATACACAAAATCGCTCACGAGCTCTTATTTCTCCTGGCCCAGAGCCTCGAGTCGGTGAGCTTCGTCCATCTCAATCGCGGACTGGATCACCGGGTCAAGAGCACCGTCAATCACAGCGTCAAGGTTGTATGCCTTGTAGCCGGTGCGGTGATCAGCGATGCGGTTTTCAGGATAGTTATAGGTACGAATACGTTCTGAACGATCCATAGTACGCACCTGAGATGCTCGGTGCGCTGCGTTTTCAGCGTCAATCTGCTCCTGCTGGTGGGCAAGCAGACGGGCGCGAAGAACTCGCATTGCAGCTTCGCGGTTCTGCAACTGTGACTTCTCGTTCTGCATTGCTACCACGATGCCGGTGGGCAGGTGGGTAATACGAACAGCGGAGTCGGTGGTGTTCACAGACTGACCGCCGGGACCGGATGAACGGTAGACGTCAATCTTCAGATCGTTCTGGTTGATCTCGATTTCGTCGGGTTCATCAACTTCGGGGAAGACAAGAACGCCAGCCGCTGAGGTGTGGATGCGGCCCTGTGACTCGGTCGCGGGAACGCGCTGCACACGATGCACGCCACCTTCGTACTTCAGGTGAGCCCAAACGCCCTCGGCGGGATCGTTGGAGTTACCCTTAATTGCAACCTGAACGTCCTTGTAACCGCCGACATCGGTCATGTTCGACTCGATAATCTCGGTCTTCCAACCCTTAGTTTCAGCGTAACGGGTGTACATACGCAAAAGGTCTCCAGCGAACAAGGAAGCTTCGTCGCCACCTTCGCCGCCCTTAACTTCGAGAATGACGTTACGGCCATCATCCGGGTCGCGAGGAATTAACAAGCGACGGAGTTTCTCTTCTGCCTCGGGAATCTGAGCTTCAATTTCTTAAACTTCAGCTGCGAACTCGGGATCCTCGTCCGCCATTTCTTTCGCTGCTTCGAGGTCGCCTTTAAGACCTTCGTAACGCTTATGCGCCTCAACAATACCGTTGAGTTCTGAGTAACGACGTCCTAGCTTGCGAGCTTTTCCCTGGTCAGCGTGAACCGCGGGGTCTGCCAGCTGCTGCTGAATATCAGCGTGTTCATCAAGCAGAGTCTGAATTGAATCAAACATTTTATGCCTTCTTTTATCTGAGTCAGCGCACCGAACCTTGTACCACGACGCGCTCAAAAAAAAATTTGTGGACTGACGCTAATGAGCACCGCGGTGGTGTTCCGCGGTGCACATCAAGCTGCTAGTCGTTGTAGCCCTTGAACTGTGACTTCTGCACAGAGAGCAAGAATTCTACGTTTGAACCGGTGTCACGGAGCTTGGTAGTCAGCAGGTTCAGTGCCTGCTCCTGCTCCATGCCCGCCAGAACTCGGCGAAGACCCCACATAATCTTGACTTCTTCAGAAGACAGCAGGTTCTCTTCGCGACGGGTACCCGATGCGTTAACGTCGACTGCGGGGAAGATTCGCTTGTCAGCCAACTGGCGTGAGAGGCGAAGCTCCATGTTGCCGGTGCCCTTGAACTCTTCGAAGATGACCTCATCCATCTTTGAGCCGGTCTCAACCAGAGCGGTTGCCAAAATGGTGAGCGAGCCGCCTTCTTCGATGTTGCGAGCTGCGCCGAAGAACTTCTTGGGCGGGTACAGTGCTGCTGAGTCCACACCACCGGAGAGGATGCGTCCTGATGCCGGTGCCGCGAGGTTGTAAGCACGTCCCAAGCGGGTCATAGAATCCAGCAGAACAACAACGTCGTGACCCTGCTCTACCAGACGCTTAGCGCGCTCGATAGCCAGTTCAGCAACAGTGGTGTGATCTTCTGCGGGACGGTCAAAGGTCGAAGCAATAACTTCGCCCTTGACGGTGCGCTTCATGTCGGTTACTTCTTCAGGACGCTCATCGACCAAAACCATCATGAGGTGAACCTCGGGGTTGTTGGTGGTGATAGCGTTTGCGATTGACTGCAGCATCAGAGTCTTACCTGCCTTAGGAGGTGAGACAATCAGACCGCGCTGACCCTTACCAATGGGAGCCACGAGGTCAACCACGCGAGTACCAATCTTCTTAGGCTCGGTTTCCAGACGCAGTCGCTCCTTGGGGTACAAGGGGGTCAGCTTTGCGAAATCGCGACGAGTCTTTGACTCTTCAGGGCTCAAACCGTTGATTGAGGTCAGCTGAACCAAAGCGTTGAACTTCTGGCGACTGTTGTTCTGGTTATCACCATCGCGAGGTGCGCGAATAGCACCCCCTACAGCATCGCCCTTACGCAGGCCGTAGCGCTTGACCTGAGCCAGTGATACATAGACATCGTTGGGGCCGGGCAGCCAGCCTGAAGTACGCACGAAAGCGTAGTTGTCCAGGACGTCCAAGATACCCGCTACCGGTACAAGAACATCGTCCTCGGTAATCTCGGGCTCGTCGTTGTCATTGCGACGGTTACGACGCTCGCGACGTTCCTGGTTGCGGTCACGACGGTTACGGTTACGGCGGTTGCGGCGATCATCGTCATCGGGGCCGTTGTTATCGCGGTTGTTACGCTCCGACTTATCGTTGCGATCAGACTTTTCGTTCTTCTCGCTCTTGACATCGTTGTTGCGCTCGCGACGGTCGTTATTACGATCATCACGGTTGTTGCGCTCACGGCGGTTACGACGCTCGTTGCGCTCGTTCTTATCGCCGCGTTCGTTCTTGTCGTGACGCTCGCTCTTTTCAGCGTTTTCGTTAGGCGCTGATTCGTCGTTGGAGGCGTCGTCCTTCTTAGCCTCTGACTGCGATGATTCTGCGGCCTCGTTAGCTGAATCGTCAGTCTTCTTGCGACGACTGTCTGAACGTGAACGAGTGCGACGGTTAGTGTTCTCTGAAGAGTTTTCTTCTGAGGACTCAGCGTTCTGCTTGTTGTCTTCGGCCTGGGTATTCGCAGTGTTTTCTGAAGTTTCAGAAGTAGCTTCTACTGTGTTGCCGGTTGAGCTTGCACGACGGTTACGACGTTTGCGAGCGGGCTTTTCTGCCTGTTCAGTCTGCTCGCTCTGAGCCTCGGGAGCTGCTGCTTCAGTAGCAACCTGCTCGCCATTGTCCTGCGCTGATTCACTCTGCGCTTTATCAGCAGCAGTTTTACGCGTGGAACGCTTACGAGCGGGCTTCGAGGAGTTCTCGCTAGCTTCGGTGCTAGCGGTAGCCTCCGGGCGATCAGCCACAGATGAGCCACGCTGGTGAGCGGTAATAGCCTCTACCAAATCTGACTTGCGCATGCGGCGGGCGCCAACGATGCCAAGTTGCGATGCGAGAGACTGCAGCTGAGCAAGTTTCAGGGTGCTCAGGCTAGGGGTCTTGTTTTCGGTGGTGTCCGCACCAGTGTTCTGGTCGGTGGATTCTGCCACGAATGGTCCTTCCCTGGAATGGTCGGTTGGTGGGCAACGCGTACAGATGCGTGCCTGTGCAATGATGCGATGAGTTTCCCGCCCACAGCGTTAGCAGTCTTTCTCAGGTTCAAGAAAGTTTACCAAGAGCTGGTTCACAACGATGCCTGAAACTATTGGCATGAACATCCAGATTCAACGAGTAAATCGGGTGCCGTCACAGGGATTTGTATGCGCGCGATGAGCTAAAGGAAAACTAAAGACAAGTGTTCTAGATGTTCGCACGGCTATGCTCTAACACTCAAAACATTTTGCACGGTGCGCTGTTGATGATTTACTACTTTCAGAAGAAGTAAATCTTGCGTGAGCAACATCAGAAGTTGCTCAATAACAGCTGAAGTCAACGTGCCAATTTATTTGGCAGATGCGTTTTCTTCTCGTGTAACTATAACACCTTTGGTGTCGATTTCGACAGGTAGCACACGCCACACCAGCTTTCGCTGATCAAAGATGGATGCTGGTGATGTTTGGCTGAAGTGCTCGATGGTGGAAATAACGTTTTCACGCTCTTCTTGACCACGTGTAAATACCATAACGGTGGGGCCAGCACCCGAGATAACTGCCGGGTATCCGTGGCCGCGAAGCACCGCTACCAGGGATGCGCTGGGCTTCATTGCGGTGGCACGGTAAGACTGGTGAAGCAGATCTTGGGTGGCTGCAAACAGGTATTCGGGATGACTGCTCAACGCCTGGCTCAGGAGGGCCGCGCGTCCTGAGTTTGCAGCTGCATCGCGGTGTGGGACGGTCTCGGGAATCAGCCCTCGCGCGACTTTAGTGGGCACCTCATAATCAGGAATAGCCACAACGGGCTTGATGTCAGGGTGTACTGCTACCGGCAGAGAATGCCACCCCTCATTATCACCATAAGAAATGACAAGGTTTCCATACAGCGACGGAGCCACATTGTCAGGATGCCCCTCCATGCCGGAGCAAATCTGCAAAACAGCGTCCTCGCTCAGACGAACTTCTTCAGGGAGCAGTGCATTTGCGGCAGCAACACCTGCAACGATAGCTGAAGCTGAAGATCCCATGCCACGTGAATGCGGAATGCGATTATGCGCCGTGATGCGTAAAGTAGGGAGCTCGAAGAGGCCAATAGCCTTCCACGCGGTTTGCATCGCCTTTACCACCAAATGCGAGGCGTCCTGAGGAACCTCATCGGCACCCTCCCCCGACAGCTCAAACTCAAGGCCTTCTTCAATACGAGTAATCGTCAACTCATCAAAATACGCCAAAGACACACCCAGAGAGTCATAGCCGGGGCCAAGATTAGCGCTAGATGCCGGCACGTGCACGGTTACGGAGGTGCCCACCGGAATAATATCTGGGGTGTACTGAGCCTCGTTAGAACCGTCAATCATAGGAATAGTCATGGGAAAACCTTTAAAATTTGAGCCAGAGATAACCTTGAGTTTAAGCAAAAAAGGGAAAGCGCGTGACCTGACGCAAAGGCGGTCGCGCACTTTCCCTCAGCACTGTTTATGCCAGTCCGAGCGCATCCGCTACCGACACAACATCGAAGTCTACCTTGGTGGGCTGAATATCAGAACCATCAGCATTCTTCAAAGCCCACTGCGGGTCTTTGAGTCCGTGACCGGTCACGGTAATCACGATAGTTGAATCCTGAGGAGCCTCGCCAGCCTCAAACTTCTTCAGCAGACCAGCAACGCCCGCAGCTGAGGCGGGTTCGCAGAACACGCCTTCTTTCGACGAGAGCCAGCGATGAGCTTCAAGTATTTCCTCGTCAGTCACAGAGTCAATCAAGCCACCGGACTCGTCGCGAGCAGCTTCAGCCTGGGCCCAAGACGCAGGATTACCGATACGAATTGCCGTTGCAATGGTTTCTGGCTCATCAACGGGGTGACCCAAAACAATGGGAGCTGCGCCTGCAGCCTGGAATCCCCACATCTTAGGACGCTTGGTTGCTACGGGTTCTAGCACGTTACCGTCGCGGTCCTCCCACTTCTCTGAGTATTCTTTGTAACCCTTCCAGTAAGCGGTGATGTTACCGGCATTGCCCACGGGAAGCAGGTGGTAATCGGGGGCATCGCCCAAAGTGTCAACGACCTCAAAAGAACCGGTTTTCTGACCCTCGATACGGTAAGGATTAACCGAGTTCACCAGGAACACGGGATAGTTATCGGCCAGTTTGCGCGCAATTTCAAGGCAGTTATCAAAGTTGCCGTTAACCTGTAGAAGGTCAGCTCCGTGTGCAATAGCCTGAGAAAGCTTGCCCAAAGCGATCTTGCCTTCAGGCACCAATACAGCACAGCGCAAACCAGCTTGGGTTGCATACGCTGCAGCAGAAGCTGAGGTATTACCGGTTGAAGCGCAGACAACAGCCTGAGCACCTTCAGCTTTAGCCGCAGTAATTGCACTGGTCATACCGCGATCCTTGAAAGATCCGGTAGGGTTCATGCCCTCAAACTTGATGTAGACCTTGTTCCCGGTATGAGCGCTCAACGCCGGAGCGTAAATAAGCGGGGTGCCACCCTCGCCCAGAGTTACAGCCTCAACATCATCGCCGAAAGGAAGGCGATCTCGGTATTCATTAACTACGCCCTGCCACACATGCGCCATGGGGTGCCTCGTTTCTTACAAAAATAACTAATAAGGATCAAAAACGGATGAGAGGGTTACTCGCCCTCAACGCGAATGACGCTGGTAATCTCCCGCACGGTATCGAGCGCATCCACCACTGCCATACACTTCGTGAGGTCGGCATCAGTAGCTCGGTGAGTCACGATGCGAATAGAGCTGATGCTGTTTTCTTCATCGCCAGATAAGTGGTTCTGACGGATGGTCTGAATGGACACCGAGTGCTCTGCAAAAATGCGAGTAATGTTCGCCAGCACACCAATCTTGTCCTCGACCTCAAGACCTACCGAGTAGCGAGACACCACGTCCTTCATCGCGGTTGCCTGCAAAGAGGCGTGCGACGATTCGGGAATACCGGGACCACCCAGAACCATGCGGCGGGCAATCGACACAAAGTCACCCAGCACTGCCGATGCGGTGGGTGCGCCACCTGCACCGGGACCGTAGAACATGAGTTCACCGGCGTTATCTGCCTGTACAAAAACAGCGTTGAAAGCATCGTGAACAGATGCCAACGGATGCTTACGAGAAACCAAGGTTGGATTGACTCGAATGTTCACGCCATCACCATCGCGTTCACACACTGCAAGTAACTTGATAACAAAGCCATCAGCAACCGCGGCCTCAACATCATCTGCTGTCACAGATGTAATGCCCTCAGTATGAACATCGTCAATAGTGAATTCAGAATGGAATGCAAGGGAGGCAACAATAGCCGCTTTAGAAGCAGCATCGTGACCCTCAACATCGGCAGTGGGGTCAGCCTCGGCATAGCCCAAACGCTGGGCCTCAGCGAGCGCATCCTCAAACTGAGCACCGGTGGTATCCATCTGATCAAGAATGTAGTTGGTGGTGCCGTTCATAATGCCCAGAACACGCGTGACATTATCGCCTGCCAGCGAGTCGCGCAGCGGGCGAATAATCGGGATAGCACCTGCCACTGCCGCTTCATAAGAAAGTTGAGCACCGGTCTTTTTGGCAGCCGCCTGCAACTCCATGCCGTGCTTAGCAAGCAAAGCCTTATTACCTGAGACAACAGATTTTCCGCCGGTCAACGCTCGCAATATACGGGTGCGAGCCGGTTCAATACCGCCGGTCAGCTCAATCACGACATCAGCAGCGTCAATCAACGCATCAGCATCGGTGGTGTATAACGATGCATCAACCTCAAAGTGACGCTTAGCTGAGGTATCGCGAACAGCAATACCAATCAGCTCAACAGGCGCACCAATTCGCTGCGCCAAAGTCTCGGCATCCTGCAGCAGCATGCGAGCTACTTGCGAACCCACATTTCCGGCTCCCAAAAGGGCTACCTTGATGGCCTGATTATTCATGCATCACTCCCGTGATTAGATAAAAAATGTTGAATATTTCGCTGATATACAACTGTAGTGGGCAAAACTTTTTAAAAGCTTTACCCACTACATTATGGTGCAGTATTACACGCATTACCGTATGTTGAGCTCACATTCTAAACTGTGAGATGAACAGGCGGTTAGACAAGGCCCATATCGCGGCGAAGCATATCCTCTTCGGTTTCGCGTCGAACGATTTCTCGAGGTGCTTTATCTGCGCTGGTTGTTACAACGCCCGGCTTCGTCAGGTAGTTGTAGTTAGAGCTCAGCGCAAAGCAGTACGCACCGGTGGCGGGAACCGCTAGAATATCGCCCGCCTGCAAATCTTCGGGCAAATAAACGTAGCGAACCACAATGTCGCCGGACTCGCAGTGCTTACCCACCACGCGTGAGAGAACCTGCTCTCCGGCGGGTGTACGGTTAGCCAGTGTTGCAGTGTAGTCAGATTCGTAAAGAACCGGACGCGCGTTATCGCTCATACCGCCATCGACCGACACGTAGCGACGTACGCGGGTATCACCGTTTTCATCCTCAATAGAAACGTTCTTGATAGTTCCTACTGTGTAGAGAGTGATGCCCGAGGGGCCGGCAATGGAACGACCGGGCTCAAATGACAGGTGAGGAATATCCATACCCAAATTTGCGCAAGTCTTCGAAACCATATCAGCTAACGAAGTAGCCACATCTGCAGAACCGCGAGGATGATCCTCTTCGGTGTAACCAATACCGTAGCCGCCGCCCAAATCAATCTCAGGCATAGTAATACCAAAGCGCTGATTCATCTCGTGCATGAAAGTCAGCACCTTCTCAGCTGCCTTACCAAAACCATCAGCCTCAAAAATCTGAGAACCAATATGGCAGTGCAAACCGCGCAGGTCCAGGGACTGCTCGCGATGAGCAATAGCTACGGAAATTGCCGCATAGCAATCATTGGCGTCCAGGCCTAGCTCAAGTAGTTCTTCCAATGACAGACCTGAAAGACCGCTCGTACCCTCCACCAGCGACTGACCGAATTTTTGATCCTCATGCGCTGTAGCAATGAAGTCGTGAGTGGACGCGTGCACGCCGGGTGTCAGACGAAGCATGATAGGAGCAACGACACCCATCTCAGCTGCCACCTGGGCAATCAACTGCACCTCGGGCACCGAGTCAGCAACGATGCGTCCAACCTTATTTTCCAGAGCACGACGAATCTCAGCCACCGACTTGTTATTGCCGTGAAGAGCGATGCGATCCCCCGGCACTCCGGCACGAAGTGCTATACCCAGCTCGCCGCCGGATGCGGTATCAATATTGAGACCTTCTTCTTTCGCCCAAGCAGCTACCGCCGTTGTCAAGAAAGCCTTGCCCGCGTAGTAGACCGAAACCTCGGCACCGTGGGCTGAAAAAGCGTCCTCGAAAGCAGTGCGAAACTCGCGAGCGCGGGCACGGAAGGTGTCTTCAGAAAAGACATACTCGGGGGTGCCGAATTTTTCCGCCAACTGGCTGACACGAACGCCGTCCACGGTGAGCTCACCGTCATCGGCGCGGTCAAAGGACTGCGTCCAAATGCGGCGATCTAGCTCAGCGGGGTTTTCTGGGTAGGTCAGCCACTCAGGCTTGTATAAAGCTGCTTCTGCACCCATTTACATCTTCTCCGGAGCAGTCACGCCAACCAGACCCAGTCCGTTAGCGAGTACCTGGCGAGTAGCGTCATTGAGCCACAGGCGGGTACGGTGCAGATCCGAGACCTCTTCTTCGCCCTGCGGTGCAACGCGGGAGTTACCATACCAGCGGTGGTAGGCACCAGCCAGAGTTTCGAGGTAGCGAGCTACACGGTGAGGTTCGCGGAAGTTAGTCGCTTCTTTCACCGCATTCGGGTACTGGCCGAGAACAGCCAACAGCTCTGAGTCAGCGTCCGAGTCAAGCAAGGACGCGTCAAAAGCTGTACGTTCAACGCCAGCGGTCGCAGCGTTTCGAGCAACAGCACAGGTACGAGCGTGAGCGTACTGCACGTAGAAGACAGGGTTCTCGTTGGACTGCTTGGTGAGCACGTCAAGGTCGATATCGATGTTTGAATCAACCGAGTAACGGGTCAGTGAGTAACGCGCCGCGTCAACGCCCACAATGTCGACGAGGTCTTCCATGGTCACAACGGTACCTGCACGCTTTGACATGCGGACGGGCTTACCGTCCTTGACCAAGTTCACCATCTGGCCGATCATGACCTCAACCATATCGGGATCATCACCGAGAGCAGCAGCTGCCGCCTTCAAACGCGCAACGTAACCGTGGTGGTCAGCACCCAGCATGTAAATAGCCAAGTCAGCAGGGTTTTCAGGACGCTTGGTCTTATCTTGGAAGTACGCAATATCGCCAGCGATGTAGGCAGCGTTACCATCTGACTTGATAACAACACGGTCCTTATCATCACCAAAGTCAGTTGACTTCAGCCACCATGCGCCATCCTTGAAGTAAAGGTTCTCTGACTCCTTCAGCTTCTCAAGGAGTTCTTCGACCTTGCCGTTTTCGAACAGTGAATTCTCGTGGAAGTAAACATCAAAATCAACGCCGAATTCGTGCAGTGACTTCTTAATATCACCGAACATGAACTCAACACCGGCAGCGCGGAAAACTTCCTGAGGGTCCTCAGACTCCAGGGCACCGGGATTAGACTCAAGCACACGGTTAGCGATGTCGGTGATATACTCTCCACCGTAACCGTCCTCAGGCGCAGCCTCGTTCTTAGCACGAGCCAGCAACGAACGAGCGAAACGGTCAATCTGGCCACCATGATCGTTGAAGTAGTACTCACGCACAACATTCGCGCCTGAAGCCTCAAGGACGCGTGCCAGCGAGTCGCCAACAGCTGCCCAGCGGGTACCGCCCAAGTGAATGGGGCCGGTGGGGTTAGCAGACACAAATTCGAGGTTGATGGTCTTGCCCTCAAGCTCGGTTGTCGTGCCGAAAGACTTACCAGCCTCCACAATAGTCTTTGCCAGTTCGCCAGCAGCAGCCGCATCCAGAACAATATTCAAGAAGCCAGGACCTGCGATATCAACCTTCGTCACGCCATCAATCTGCTGAATGCGCTCGGAGAGAATAGTCGCTACCTCACGCGGGTTCTTACCGACCTTCTTAGACAGCTGCAAAGCAATGTTGGTAGCCCAGTCACCGTGGTCACGGTTCTTAGGACGCTCAACCTTAACCTGCGGGCGATCAGCGCCCTCAACAAGTTCAAGCTGACCTTCAGCCAGCGCTTCATTCAAACTATTTTCAATTGCGAGTGATAATTCTTCGGGAGTCATACCCTCAGTCTACCCGCACATCGCCCTTTGATAACAGCTGAAACAGGGCAAGACTTGGTCACTTGCCCTCCTCATCTGGTAGTATGGCGGGGGGTTATACCGGTAGGTGTGGCGGCTACACTCGTAGCTCAGCTACGCATTGATTTTCCGAGCAAGCGAGGAAACAAAAATCAAGGCGTAGAACAAAGCGCCAGCTTTGCCATCCGCTGAGCTACCACCGGCAAAACTAAAATAAATATAGGCCCCCGTAGCTCAGTGGATAGAGCACAGGTTTCCGGTACCTGGTGTCGAAGGTTCGATTCCTTTCGGGGGCACATAACATCCCAGTACAGATTTTTCTGTGCTGGGATTTTTTCTTGGCCACGCGCTAACCCTCGAGATCCTGTTTTGTCGCCGAAATCAGGATTTCGGCGACAAAACAGGATCTCGGCTCATAACAGCCGCATGTACGCGTCCTTTTTGAATATGATGGTGGTCTCATGAATCCTGAGATTCTTGCTGATCGAACCACTACCCCCGTTGATTGGAGCGAGCCCTTCTGATGACACCGCTCACCGGTTTCTACACACCTAACAACGACGTCAGTCATGCCTTCGATTTCTACCCGCCGCAAGCATCCTTGCACGGTACTGAACGGGCACCTCTCATGATTTATATTCACGGAGGAGCGTGGCGTTACGGTGATAAAAGTAGCGCGGAAAATTCACTGTCCGGTGCGCATAAACTCCGCATCGCATTTACTGCAGCTGGCTTTGCGGTTGCCTCGATCAATTATCGTCTCTCTGACATCGCTCAGTTTCCCGCACAGTTGCACGATGTGAAAGCCGCCGTTAGGTACTTCAAAGAACACGCTTTAAAGCTAGGCATTGATGCGTCCCGCATCGTCGTTGCTGGTGGCTCAGCCGGCGGGCACTTGGCTCAACTCTTGGCTGGTACAGGACACTTGAAAGATGCGTATTTAGAAGGTGCGGCTCCTGATACTTTGTCAGATATTCAAGCTGCGATTAGCATCTACGGGGTCAGTGATTTGCGCACGATTTTTGATGACCGAGTAGCTTGCGGTTTTAGCGGCGAACACCCAGAAGATGGAGACGCTGAAAAGCTACTTTTGGGCAGTGCTTACCCTGCGCCCCGTGGTTCTGATGCTGAGCAGGCGTGGGCTACCGCGCATCCTATTGACTATGCTCAGCTGGCAAGCCCAAGCGGCACACACCAGCACGCGCCCCTATTCTTCGTACACGGTACTGCAGATTCTTTGGTTCCGTGGAATCAATCATCCAAAGCATTTACAGCACTAGAGAAACACGGCATCGAGACGCAATTGAAATTAGTAGAGGACGCAGAACACGGCGATCCCGCGATTTACGCGAACCCCCTGCTGCTACAGCAGATTGTTGCGTGGTCGATCGTGCAGGTAGGGCTTTAGTCCGCCACTATCTCGACTTCAAACCCCTGGGAGTTCTCAAGGTAGAGAGCCATGTGTTGCGAACCTCCCGCATGAGGGTAACTCTGCCCAAACAGCTCTTCCCAACCGTGTTGACGGGCATCAGAGCGGACTCGGTCCAACATATCCTTCTCACGAACCCTAAACGCTATATGGTTTAGACCTGCGTTCATACGGTTATGACACGCTTGCACATCAGGTGATTGTTCGAGGACGCAGTAGGTAGAGCTTATCGGGTCTTGGAAAGAGACCCCGTTGGTCCAGTTATCTAAAACCCTCCACCCTAGTTGTTGAAATAGCCAGGTCCACGCAGGAAGATCGTAAGAAAAATCTGAAACCCATAGCTCAATATGGTGTAATCCGCCATTGCGCGCGACACGTGTAGGGCCAGTCGCTAAGCGGCCGGCTGTAATGACGTCTACAGGCGTTCCATCTACCAGAAACTTTTCACGCTCGCACCCTTCAACGCTGAAACCGGCGAATTGAGCGACAGATGCTGAGGTAGGGTTATTAGCCCGATATCCCAGTTCAAGTCTGCGCAAGCAAGGACTCGGTTGAGCTACAAGCTCCGATATATCAGCAGTCATTAAATCACTAGTGCCGAGCTCGGTATTCCCTAAAGCCCAGTCACACACCTGCTTGACAAGGTGTTTCATGATGCCTGAACCGCGTAAGGGTGGCACGTTCCAATAGAACACCCATCCCCGATCGAAACCTGAATCGGATATCCCGGAGTACGTCACGCCGATAGCCCCTACCGGTTGCCTGTTAGCTTGAACGCACCACACAGCTCGTTCTGCAGACATCGCATACTGTTCGGCAATAAGGCGACGCGCATCTTCGGCAGAGACCAGTTCATCCATTTGACGATGGATATCAGGATTCTGAACGTAAGCGTCTAGAAGTCCTTGCGCGTGACGTTCATTCCACATGGTCAGAAGAAAATCAGTCATGTCTTCGCCCTCTCTACCCTGTGTTCTAAGAATCTTCTCACGTTCTGCGCCCGCGCTGTGGCTCATAGTCAAATTTGACCTGCTCGCACTAAAATAGTGTGCAGTATGTCTAATTCTTCTAAGCCTTCTTTAGCCTCAGTCGCATCCGCAATGCACGCCGCACCCACGCGTCGTTCTGAACCGCAGCCCGGCGCCAAAGAACAGCGCGCCAATACGGACGCGCCGTCCGGCGAGCGCGGCAAGCGCACCTCCAGCAACAAGCGTCGTATGCCCCGCAATCCTGGTGGTCAGCGGCGCGGCAACAAGCAGCCAGCCCGTTTTGAAAAGCCGGTCGTCACGCTCAATCTCGATGAGATTACCTACCCTGAGTCGCTACCCGTTTCAGCGCGCCGTGATGACATCATGGACGCCATTCGAGACAACCAGGTGGTTATCATCGCGGGTGAAACCGGCTCGGGTAAGACCACCCAGATTCCCAAGATGTGCCTGCAGCTGGGCTTGGCGGACAACGGCTTGATTGGTCATACCCAGCCCCGTCGTCTGGCAGCCCGAAGCGTCGCTGAGCGCATCGCCGAGGAGTTGGGCGAGAAACTTGGTAACACTGTGGGTTACCAAGTACGCTTTACCTCTGAAGTCTCAGAAAACTCAGCGATCAAGCTGATGACAGACGGTATTTTGCTGGCTGAAATCGCCAACGACCGCGAGCTCAAGAAGTACTCCACCATCATCATCGATGAGGCTCACGAACGTTCACTTAACATCGACTTTATTCTGGGTTATCTGAAGCGTCTGTTGCCCAAGCGTCCCGATCTCAAAGTCATTATCACCTCGGCGACCATTGACCCCGAGCGTTTTGCCCGACATTTTGCGCCTTCTTTCGTGCCCGGTGAAGGCATCGTTGATGATTCACTCTCTCCCGAAGAGAAGGAAGTTGCTGAGCAGCTTCTACCCGATGATGCCCCGCCGATCATTGAGGTCTCCGGTCGCACTTACCCGGTGGAAATTCGCTACCGCCCGCTGTCTGATCCACGCACAGGCGACGGCGGCGAGGACGCCGACGACGCGGGCGACGGATTAGACGATGATGACCGCGACCCTATCGACGGCATTTTGGACGCCGTTCGCGAGCTCTCAGAAGAAGAGCCTGGTGACATCCTCATTTTCTTCTCGGGTGAGCGCGAAATTCGCGATGCTGAGGACGCTTTGCGTTCGCTGGTGACGTCGTCGCGTCGTTTCGGAAACTATGAAATTCTGCCGCTCTATGCCCGTCTGTCCATGGCAGAGCAGCACCGCGTCTTCCGACCTTCGGGGAAGCCGCGCATCGTGTTGGCAACCAACGTTGCTGAAACATCGCTGACGGTGCCCGGCATCAAGTATGTGATTGATACGGGTACTGCCCGCATCTCGCGTTATTCAGCTCGCACCAAGGTGCAGCGCCTGCCGATTGAACGCATTTCGCAGGCGAGCGCTAATCAGCGTTCTGGACGCGCTGGCCGTACCTCTGACGGTATTGCTATTCGCTTATATTCCGAAGATGATTTCGCATCACGCCCCGAATTCACCGACCCCGAAATTCTGCGCACCAATCTTGCTGCTGTTATTTTGCAAATGACCTCTATCGGTGTGGTTCGTGCGCCCGGTGATATTGAGAAGTTCCCGTTTGTTGAGCCGCCTGAGCAGCGTGCTATTAACGACGGCGTTAACCTCTTGCGTGAACTGGGTGCCCTACGCGAGCGCAAGCATTCGCACGGTCACAATCGTCGTGGAAACTCACCTCTGTCCGCAGTCGGACGTGCCATGGCGTCGCTACCGGTTGACCCGCGTCTTGCCCGCATGATTGTTGAAGCCAATAAACGCGGATGCGCCAAAGAAATGATGGTGCTCGCAGCGGCGCTGACCGTCCAAGACCCGCGCGAGCGTCCTGCCGAAAAACGCGGCGAAGCCGATGAGCTCCACAAACGCTACACCGATGAAACCTCAGACTTTATGAGCTTCCTGCTACTGTGGAACTTCCTCAACGAAAAGCAGGACGAGCTGTCTTCGAGTCAGTTCCGCAAGATGTGCCACCGCGAGTTCATCAACTTTTTGCGCGTTCGTGAATGGCAGGATCTGTTTGCGCAGCTGCGTGAGATGGGACGCGGCGCCGGCGTGAACGTGAGCGGTGGACGCGATATCTCCCCCGCTGACCACCAGGACGAAATCCATAAGTCACTGCTCTCTGGCCTGCTCTCCCATATTGGTCTGAAAGACGAACGCAACCCCAATGAATACCTGGGCGCTCGCGGTACCCGTTTTGCGATTTTCCCCGGCTCGGCACTGTTCAAGAAGCGTCCTGACTGGGTCGTTTCAGCTGAGCTCGTGGAAACCAGTCGCCTGTGGGCGCGCGTCAATGCCGACATCAAACCCGAGTGGGTTGAAGAAGTCGGCTCTCATCTGGTGAAGCGTCAGTACTCAGAGCCACATTGGTCGTCCAAGCTCGGCGCCGTCATGGCACACGAGAAAGTCACCCTCTACGGAGTGCCCATTATTGCCGACCGCCGTGTGCAGTACTGGCGCATCGACCCAGTAACTGCCCGCGAAATGTTCATTCGGACAGCCCTTGTTGAAGGCGACTGGAACACGCGTCATCACTTCTTCAAACGCAACCAAAAAGCGCTCGCCGCCGTCGAAGAACTTGAAGCACGCTTGCGTCGTCGTGACTTACGCGTCGATGACCAAACGCTCTTCGACTTCTACGATGCGCGCATTCCCGCTGATATCGTCTCTGAACGCCATTTTGATAAATGGTGGAAGGACGAACGAACCCGCAACGAGCACCTTCTCGATTTTGATCTCGAAAATCTCATTGATGAGGACGCTGCTGACTACGATGAGTCGCAGTTTCCCCGCACCTGGACCCAGCACAGCCCCAATGGCGAGCTGGTTCTTGATCTGCGGTACGAATACGCGCCGAGTGTATCGGTGGGCGGCGTGCGTTCTCATGAGGCACAAACAGACGGTATCGCGGTACAGGTGCCGATTCTCTTTCTCAACCAGCTCGAACCTGAGCCCTTTAAATGGCTGATTCCTGGCCTTCGCGAAGAACTTGTGACCGCGCTGATCAAGTCCATGCCTAAGCAGATTCGCAAGAATTTTGTTCCAGCACCGGATGTTGCGCGCCAAGCAGTAGCCGCGATGAGCGAGGAGTTCTCCCCACTTGAAACTTCGATTGAAGAAGCTCTGGCTTTAACCCTGCGACGCCTACGCGGCCATGTTGTAGACCCGCAGGTCTTCAACTGGGACGCTGTCCCCGCTCACCTGCGCTTCACTTTCCAGGTACGCAACCCGCAGAACAAGATTCTCGGTGAGGGCAAAGACCTGAAAGAGCTTCAGGGCAAGCTACACACCGAGATTCGTTCTGCGCTGGCGGCATCGTTAGGGGCATCCCCCGATGCTCTGGCAGCGATGATGGGCGGTAAGTCAGCTACTCAAAAACCGGGTAAGAATACCGGCAAACCCGGTCAGTCCGGCAAGAAGCAGTCCTCTGTTCCCTCATCCGCGCAACCAGCGTCGCACGGTGTTGTAGAGCGTAGCGGCCTCACCGAATGGCCTCAGAAGGATCTGCCCCGCAAGATTGAGCGCACTATCGCAACCCAGGCGGTATCGGGCTATCCCGCTCTGGTAGATGAAGGCAAATCGGTGGGCATTCGCATCTTCACCTCAACACACGAGCAAGACCGGGCTCAGCGTAGCGGTGTTATTCGGCTCTTGCAGTTGCAGGTTCCCTCCCCCGTGCGCTACGTGAGCGATCATCTCAACAACAAAGAGAAAATCGTCTTCACCCAGAACCCGCACGGCTCAGTCGACCAGCTCATCACCGACTGCACAGTGGCTGGCGTCGATAAACTGACGCCCGCGTCCGCGCCCTTTACCAAGGGTGAGTTCGATGCGCTGTTCAACACAGTCCGTGCCAATCTCATTGATACCGTCTTCGACGTCACCAAGCTCGTGGCCGAAATTCTCAGCGAGGCCGGCAAGGTACGCAAGATGATCAAGAAATCTTCATCGCTGGCTGTTGTACACGCCATGAGCGATATGAAGGGACAACTAGATAACCTGGTTTACCCCGGTTTCGTGGCGCAAACAGGCTACGACCAGCTGGTGCATATGCCGCGCTACCTCAAAGCAATGCAGTCCCGCATTGAAAAGCTAGTGGGCGCCAACGTCAACCGCGATAACCAGCAGATGCTGATTGTTCAAGATCTTGAGGACGCCTACGATGCGGCTATCAAATCGTTGCCAACGGGAACATCGCCCTCTCGCGATCTTGAGCGTGTGGAGTGGATGATTGAAGAGTTGCGCGTGAGCTTCTTCGCCCAAGAGTTAGGTACCGCTTATACCGTGTCCGAAAAGCGCATCTCTAAGGCACTGCGCGAAGCTGTAGAGGCGCTGAAGAAGGGCTAGACTCTCTACTCTGCAGGGGTAACAAAAATCCGGTGTCGTTGATGTCAACGGCACCGGATTTTTCTAGAAATGGTGGTTACAACGCGTCTGCGAGAATGCTGATGGTCAACTTCCCTTAAACGCCAGCCCCGAGCCAGTTGACCATCAGCATCCCGCGACGCAAAACATTCAGCTCACGCTCTAGCTTTCAGGAACGAACTCTCCGAAGCCAGCATCCCGCAATGCTACGCGAATCTTTTCCGCTGATTCATCCATAACGGCTGAGTCGGGGTTTGAATCTGCGTTAGCGAAGTTGAAGGTTTGGAAGTCGTTGGCCGGGAATACATGAACGTGAACGTGTGGGACGTCCAAGCCGACAATTTCGACGCCCACCTTAGTGGGATTCCAGACGTTGTTGATAGCGTTACCCACCTTGTGCGCCACATCAAAGACGTGGGCTGAAAGGTCTGCGGGCATATCTACCCAGTGCTCGATTTCCTGGCGAGGCACCACGAGTACGTGGCCCTGCGCCAAAGGCTCGATGGTCAAGAAAACAACAGCTTTCTCGTCCTTCCACACAAAGCGTCCGGGGATTTCGCCTTCAATGATTTTGGTGAATACAGTGGACATGTCTTCCTCCGCTCAAGTTTAAAGCTCAACACTTTCTTCGGGGTCAAGGTGGGTGTAGGTGACTCCGTAGTCCGCGGTGAGGTTGGTGACCTGAGTTTCGATGAGGTTTCGACCGTTGTCGGCCAAGAGCGAGTCGTGAATCGGGTACACCTGAGGCGCGCGAACTGAAATCACAAAGTCGATGACTTCGCTCATTTTGTTCCACGGTGCGTGGATGGGAGCGAGCAGGGTCTTTGCCTGGATTCCGTGAGGCACGGTGAATGAATCGCCGGGGTGGAACACGTTGTCGTTGACCAAAACACCAACGTTATCGATAGTGGGTACCAACGGGTGAATCAGTGCGTGCTGACCACCGTAGGTCTTCAGGGTAAAACCTTCTAGCTCAATGGTTTCTTTAGCATCAGCCAGCTGGACTTTAGCCTCGGGAAGTTCCTTGGAAACCTCATCGATAACAGCCTGAGGTGCGTAAAGAGGAACTTCGGGGTTTTCCTTCAAAAATGCGATAACACGCTCAGAATCAAAGTGATCAGGATGCACGTGGGTGATGAAAATATAATCTGAGCCGTCCAGTGCCTTCTCAACTTCAGAGAATCCACCGGGGTCAAGAACCAACGTTTTGCCTTCATTTTCAAGACGAACACATGAGTGAGTGTATTTAGTAAGTTTCATACCTCAACCCTAGTCCACGGTGTCAGTAAATTCACCTGACCTGCGGCAACAAGCTGGCTTATTTCTTCAACAATTCGCCGAGAGGTGAGAGAGTCTGCGGAATATTTCTCGCTCCGGTAAAGTTTACTGAGAAAAAGATTTTCTACCGCTAAGGACGATGCTATGCCTCAAACTAAGTCAGATGGTAAGCCTGAAATCCGCAATACTAAGCAACGTCGCATCGTCAATGCGACCCTCGCTGATCTCGATGATTTCATGAGCGCTCAGGAACTTCACCAGCTCATGGCATCTCGTAACGAGTCAGTCTCTCTAGCAACTACTTACCGTATTTTGCAGTCCATGGCGGCTAACAATGAGGTGGATGTTATTCGTACTGAAGATGGTGAGTCCATTTATCGCAGGTGCGAGGCAGAGCATCATCACCACCACCTGCTGTGCCGCAATTGTGGCAAGGCGGTAGAGCTTGAGGCTCCTGCTATTGAGGAGTGGGCTCATTCTATTGCGGCGAAGTACGGGTTTACTGATCTCTCACACGTGGTAGAGATTACCGGTCTGTGTAAGGAATGTTCAGAAGCAGCCCGTTAGGTCTAAAACAGCAAATAATGGGGGCGATGACTCAATGTCACCGCCCCCATTCTTTATGTTTCTAGGACGCCACTTTGACGGCACCAAGATGACGTCCCGATGCGCTGTTGCGGCGTTTGTATCCACCGATGATGCGGCAGATAATGTAGATAATGAATGAGATAGTGGTGACGTAGGGGCTGATGGGCAGCGTGCCTGCCAACGCCAGCATAATGCCACCGACGATTGCAAGTTCAGCAAAAATTACTGAGAAGATGAGTGCTTTGAGTGGGGACGCGGTCACCTGCAGTGCGGATGCAGCCGGGGTGACGAGCAGGGCAAGTACCAAAAGCGAGCCGACAACCTGTACTGACAGCGCGACGGCAATGCCGAGAATGACCATAAATGCTAGGGACAGGAAGCCCAGCGGCACACCTTTAGCGCGAGCCACGTCAGGGTCTACAGAGGCGAACGTGAGGGGACGCCACAGAGCTACCAAAGCCGCGATAATCACCACCGCACCAATCATCATGGTGCTCAGCTGCGAGTCACTAATTGAGACAATCTGGCCGGTGAGCAGGGAGAACTTGTTGGCACTGCGTCCTTCATAGAGCGACAGAAAGAGAATACCCAAACCTAACCCGAAGGGCATGAGCACGCCGATGACTGAGTTAGACTCAGCGCGTTGAGCCGCAACGATCGATCCCACCAACGAGCCTGTCACCACGTTGAAACCTAGCAACAAGAACAAAGCCGCGCCGGCAAAAGAAATTTCAGCGATGCCGTGCACAGCGAACGCGTGGTCGCGCATCATAATGAACATTCCCACAAAGCCACCGATAACGCCCAGGACAGCACCGGCCCAAATAGACTGGCTCAGCAGGTCAACGAGCTCGCCGTAGCGGTCAAATACAAAGATGCGACTGAGCAGATCACTAGCCGTTACTCCAAGTACAAGAGAGTTCAATTAGTGATGTCCTTTCGCTGGGTCTGCAGGAAGCGCGTGCTCTAGCCCCTGGCGCATTTCGTGTTCAGCGTTTTGATCGCCGCCAACTACGATGTAGCGTCCGTTGGATCGTATGACTTCAACATGGGTTTGATACAAATCGCTCAGCACCTCAGAGGTCATCACTTGCTCAACTGTGCCCACGGTAAAGCGTCCATTTGCTAGGTAGAGCACACGATCTACGTGATCGATGATTGGATTAATTTCATGGGTCACGAAGACAACGGTTGCGTTATGTCGCTTGTTGTACTGGTGAATCAGATCAGAGACAGCGTATTGGTGGTGTAGATCCAGCGAGAGCAGGGCTTCATCGGCAAGTAGAATTTGCGGATCGTTTGCCAGGGCCTGAGCAATACGTAGACGCTGCTGCTCACCACCCGATAAGAGACCAACGGGTACATTAGCGTATTCAGTTGCGCCGACAGCTTCTAAGAGTTCATCAACCTTTGACCGGTACGATCTCGTGTTGAGGCGAATCCCCCACTTGTGTCCGTCGATGCCTAACCCCACGAGGTCTCGAGCTCGCATGGGTGTATTTTGACTAATGCTTTTTTGCTGAGGCACATACCCCACGCCGGGGTTACCGGCACGTGCAGGCGCGCCAAGCACCGAAATCTGACCACTGTTCATGTGGGTGAGACCCAGAACAACCTTCAAAAATGTTGACTTTCCTGAGCCGTTAGGTCCGAGCACTGCAAAGTACTCGCCCTGTTCGACTCGAAGGTTGAGGTCTTGCCAGAGGTCGCGCTGACCGAAGGATAGCGCACCGTTAGCTATTTCGATGGACGCGGGCGCGTGCTGCACATGTGTCATAGGTTCTAGGCTACTGCCTTCTTCACGTTTTCTACATTGTCGGTCATCCACTGAACGTAGTCTTTGCCTTCGGGCAGGGTTTCTGTGAATGATTCGGTGGCCACAGATGAATTCTCAGCGGTATCACGAATTTCTTTGGTCTGACTGGTTTCGGTCTGCTCGTTGTAGGCAACCAAATCGAGGTTTCCAGCAGTGATCAGATCTTTGATTTCTTGCATGGTCAGCGGTGCTACGTCAGAGTCCGAGTCAATAGCTGCCACAAAGTTTTCGGGGGTTACGTTTTGCATACCCGCGGTTTCCAGCAGGTAGTTGGGTACAGGCTCGGTGGTCACAAACTTTTTGTCTTGAGCACCAGAATCTTTGGCAGATGCTTTGATGGTATCAAGCTTCTGGTCAAACTCTTCTGCAGACTTTTTGTAAGCTTGAGCGTTCTCGGTGTCGAGCTCACCCATATCGGTAGCTACCTGATCAGCTACTTTTTTCATGGTTTCAAGGTCGTACCACATGTGCTCGTTGAATTCGTGGTCGTGCGCGGTATGCTCGCCTTCCTGATGAGCTTGGCTGTGCTCTTCGTACAGCTCGTTGTACTCATCATCAGAGATCATGCCGGAGAGCTTAACGGCGTTGACGCCCTTCTGGTCGGGGTTATCCTGCCCCACCATCTCTTCAGCGAAAACGTCGTATCCCGCTCCGTTGTACACTACAACGTCAGCGTCCTTAATGGTCAGACGGTCGTTGGGGGTTGATTCGTATGAGTGGGGGTCCTGACTGGTGGAGTTGATAATGGAGGTAACTTCAGCCTTATCTCCGACCACCTGCTTGGCGATATCGCCGTAGACGTCCGTAGTAGCTACAATCTTCAGGCTGTCATCCGATGATCCGGATGCGTTGCTATCCCCCGCTGAACAACCAGCAAGTGCAAGGGCTGCTACGGAAAACAGGGCTACATTATTGAGCAACTTGGACATTTTTAGAACTTTCTAAACGCGAATCATTTTCAAATAGAGCTTACTTGCTCCCGCAACCTTTTTGCAATATAAGCCTGCGTACTTCAGAACACACTGAATACAACGGAAGAGTCGACGCCGGTATTCCAGCATCGACCCTTCCCTAGACTTTTCTCAGTGAGCCTTACACCCGGTTCTCGGCTTCACGCCTACGAACGTGCTCCTGCGTGGTGTCTTTGATTTCGCCCACCAGCTGTTCCAGAATGTCCTCCAGGAAGAGAACACCCAAGCTGACACCGTCGGCAGAGACCACATGCGAAAGATGCGCCCGGTTACGCTGCATAGCTGCAAGCGCTTCGTCAATCTCCACATCCGGGCGAAGAATCGCCATCGGACGCAGGCGTCCCCACGGGATATTTTCATCGCCACGAGAACCAACGTATGCAAGCATGTCCTTGACGTGAACGTAGCCCATATAGGTACCGTCCGCCGCATCCTGCATCACAAAACGGGAATAGCCGGTCTGTGCACAAGCATGCTCAATATCGTTGGGGGTGCACGGGAAGTCAAGGGTGACCACCTTTTCGCACTCCACCATGATCTCTTCCACCTTTTTAGAGCTAAACTCCAAAGCACCAGAAAGCACACCGGTTTCATCTTCAACGGTGCCTTCTTCAGTGGAATGCTTCACGATATTCTGAAGCTCATCCAGGGTAAAGGTCGATGAAACTTCATCCTTAGGCTCAATTTTCAAAGCGTGCAAAGCATGGTTCGCCAACCAGTTCAAGAACACGAGGATGGGCTTGAGCAGACGCGAGAAGAATACCAGCGGCGGTGCAAACCAGAGAGCGATACCCTTATCGGTCAGCGAAACAGACGCGTTCTTGGGCACCATCTCACCGAAAATAACGTGCAGATAGGTCACGATAATCAGGGCAATCACAAAGCTGAGAGTCGCCACGATTTCGTAAGGAATACCGATGGCTTCTAGCGGGCCAGCCATGAGGTGTTTCAAAGCCGGCTCTGAAACATTCAAAATCAGCAGCGAGCAAACAGTAATACCCATCTGGCAGGTAGCCAGCATCAAAGATACGTGTTCAATCGCAAACAGTGCCGTCTTCGCCCGCTTGTTACCGGCTTCCGCCAGAGGCTCGATCTGTGAGCGTCTGGTCGACATAATCGCGAACTCAGCTCCCACGAAGAATGCATTACCCGCCAACAAAACAACCAAAAGACCAAGTGCTAACCAGTCATTCATGCGCGCACGCTCCCTTCTCGTGTTGAGCTAGCTTCAGGGGTGGGAATAAAGCGGATTCGGTCGACACGACGCTGCTCCATAGTTTCGATGCGCAGTGTTCCGCCTTCTACAGGTACGGTGTCGCCTACCTCAGGCACGCGTCCTAACGCGTACATCATGAAACCACCCATGGTCTCAAAGGCAGGGTTCTCTTCAATATCCAGCTCATCGATGTAATCAGAGATTTCATCGGGGCGCAGAAGACCGGAGAACATCCAGTCTTCGTTACCCATGTGCAGGGGGCGTTCTTCTACGTTACCTGAGTCGTGCTCGTCAGAAACTTCGCCAACGATTTCTTCGACGAGGTCTTCAAGAGTGGTCATACCCGCAGTGCCACCGTACTCATCGAGAACGATAGCCAGCTGCAAGGCACCCTCGCGCAGCTGCAACAGCAAGGAGTCAAGGTGCACCGTTTCGGGAACACGCAATACGTCTTCCATCAGCGCACCAGCTTCTAGATTAGGGCGCACATCTTCAGGAACACCGATAGCTTTTTTCAGATGGACGACGCCAACAACGTTGTCCTGGTCTTCACGGTAGAGAGGAAAACGCGAGTGACCGGTGGTACGCGCCATCTCAACGACGTCCGCAACCGAAGCGGTGTCTTCAAGCATGATTGCCTGGCGGCGCGGGGTCATCACGTCTACAGCTGTCAGCTCTGCAAAGGAAAGTGTCTTATCCACAAACCGTGCGGTATCTGAATCCAAGGTGCCTTCAACGGCTGATCGACGAACCATCGATGAAAGCTCTTCGGGAGTGCGAGCACCAGAAAGCTCTTCTTTCGCCTCCAACCCAAAGAGATGCAAAATTTTGTTGGCTCCCCCGTTCATGGTGCGCACCAGCGGGTTCATAATTTTGGTGAACATCAGGTGATAAGGTGCCAGGGCACGTGCAGTGGGGTAAGAGACAGCAATCGCCATATTTTTGGGAATCAGCTCACCAAGCACCATAGATAAGACGGTGGCTACACCCATTGAGAAAATCAAGATAAGGATGCGGGCAGCCGATTCAGGAAGACCCCAGCTAGATACTGAGTCAACCACTAGAGCCTGGAGTGCAACGTCCAAGGTGTAACCGGTGAGCAGGGTTGTGATGGTAATACCCAACTGGCACGAGGACAGCTGGGTTGACAATGTCTTGAGACATTTTAAAACCGCAACTCCCTTGGTATCGCCATTGTCAATTTTTTGCTGGACAGCTGACTGGTCCAAAGCAACCAGTGCGAATTCCATTGCAACGAAGAATCCAGTGCCAAAAATCAGCAAAATACCAACGAGAAGAAGAAGCCATTCCATTTAGCGAATCCCCCTGTTGCGAGGGCACGAATGTGATGTAAAAACGGGAGCCGGATATCCAGTGACTCTGGCATCTGCGCTGAGCGCATGATGCTGGTGTGGGCGGCAACTAAAAGAGTCGTCCATAATGCCCCAATTTTAGTCAAAGAGTGAGTGCTATTCCTAGTATTTGTTCTGCAAGGTTCGTTACGGATGCGTGTGTTTGCCAGGGGCGTAAAGGTGGGGTTTATTCTGAGCCAGTTCAGTACGTGAAAGACCTTTGCGTGTCACGGCAGTTAATATTTTAGAATTTTTTTCCAGACACAAAAATAGGTAAACCCACTCAAAACCAATTGTTTTACAGGGTCAAACCCACAAATAAGCATGGGTATCGTGTGGTTTGTTGCTCTTTGACCTGAACTCCCCTGCCTGAAACTTATTTTTCTGCGCGAAATAATGTTTCTTTATGCCTCGGTGCCTTTCGTCATATAGCTCTTGGGTTATTAGACTGGTCTCAAGAGACGAAGCTGACCCGTTCGCTTGGATACCCAGATACCTTCCGAGGCATGGTTCGAAACCAAGCAACTCGACGGCGTTCAAACCCCACATCGAATGGAAGAGGCTAAACGTGCCAAACCAGTCAGAAAGTCGCTGGCCAGAAGAATTTGCTGGTAACGAGTGGTTCATTGATGAACTATTTGAAAAGTACCAGAACGATAAATCATCAGTTGAGCAGTCTTGGTGGCCATTGTTCGAAGCAGAACTGAAGAAGTCCGGCAGCTCAGCATCCGCACAGTCTTCAGAGAAACCTGCACCGGCAGAGAAAAAAGAAGATCATCACCCTGATCCCAACAAGGTCAAAGAAACCGCACCGGCTCAGGCAAAACCCCGCCCAGTTGCGCCTACCGATGAGGGTGAACAGGTCAAAAAGGCAAGCGGTACTGTGTCTAAAACCGAAGAGAAACTGAAGAAAAAAGAGGCGACAGTGGCACCTTCTCAGGAACCTGCAGAAGAAAAGAAAGAAACAATTTCTACCTTGCGCGGTCCCGCAAAGGCAGTTGTAACCCCTATGGAAGAGTCACTGACTGTTCCTACCGCGACCACTGTTCGCGCAATTCCCGCCAAGGTTCTCATCGATAACCGCACCGCGATTAATAATTATTTGGCTCGTACTCGAGGTGGCAAGATTTCGTTCACTCACATCATCGGTTACGCCATTATTCGCGCCCTTGCGAATTTCCCGTCTATGAACGTTACCTTTGGTGAAGATGAGAAGGGTCGTCCCGCCGCTGTTCAGCCCGCTCACGTCAACTTCGGTTTGGCTATTGACCTTCCCCGTCCCGATGGAACCCGCAACCTGGTTGTTCCCAACATTAAGGGCGCTGAAGAGCTCTCCTTCGCAGAGTTCTGGGAGGCATACGATGACATCGTAAAGCGCGGACGCGATGGCAAGCTCACTGTTGAGGACTTCCGTGGCACCACTGTCTCACTAACCAACCCCGGTGGTATTGGTACCGTCCACTCGGTCCCCCGCCTCTCAAAGGGCCAGGCCGCCATCATTGGTGCAGGTGCTTTGGACTACCCGGCAGAGTACCGCGGCGCATCCGATAAGACTATTGCTCGCGCTGGCGTTTCAAAGATTCTCACCCTTACCTCAACCTATGACCACCGTGTCATTCAGGGTGCAGGATCCGGTGAGTTCTTGAAGATTATTGAAGGCTACTTGCTGGGTAACGAGGGCTTCTACGATGAGATTTTTGAAGCTCTTCGCGTTCCCTTTGAGCCCGTTCGCTGGGCTAAGGACAACCAGGTTGACCCCGCAACTGAGGTTTCAAAGGTTGCTCGCATCCAGCAGCTCATTCACGCTTACCGTGTTCGCGGTCATTTGATTGCACAGACCAATCCGCTGGGCTATGAGATGCTCACCCACCCGGATCTGCGCATTGAGAACTACGGTTTGACTCTGTGGGATTTGGATCGTTACTGGCCTACCGGCGGCTTCGGTGAGAAGGACACCTTGCAGTTGCGCGCGATTCTTGAATTGCTCCGCGAGGCCTACTGCCAGACCGTCAGCGTCGAGTACATGCACATTGAAAACCCCGTCGAGCGTCAGTGGTTCCAGAATCAGCTGGAGCACGGTTACTCCAAGCCCAGCCGCGAGGAGCAGTTCCGTGTACTGGGTAAGCTCAACGCTGCAGAAGCTTTCGAGACTTTCTTGCAGACCAAGTACCTCGGTCAGAAGCGCTTCTCGCTCGAGGGCGGCGAATCCTTGATTCCCTTGCTCGACTACATCATTTCTGAAGCTGCTGATGATGGCATGTCTGGTGTTGCTATCGGTATGGCTCACCGCGGTCGTCTGAATGTTCTGACCAACATCGCGGGCAAGTCATACGCACAGATCTTCCGCGAGTTCGAAGGCGAGATGGATCCGCGCATCACCGGTGGTTCGGGCGATGTGAAGTACCACTTGGGTACCGAGGGCACGTTCACCTCAGATAACGGTAACCAGACCCAGGTTTACCTGGCTGCTAACCCCTCGCATCTTGAAGCCGCTGACCCCGTGCTCGAAGGTATTGCCCGCGCTAAGCAGGATAACCTTGCAGGTACCGGCGCTAAGGACTACCCGATTCTGCCGATTCTCGTTCACGGCGACGCAGCGTTCGCTGGTCAGGGCATTGTCTTTGAAACCTTGCAAATGTCACAGCTTGAGGGCTACAAGGTTGGCGGCACCGTTCACGTGATCGTCAACAACCAGGTGGGCTTCACCACCACCCCGTCAGATGGCCGTTCATCGACCTACTGCACTGACTCGGCTCGTGCTATTCAGGCACCGATTTTCCACGTCAACGCAGATGATCCCGAGGCAGTTGTTCGTGCAGGTCACCTGGCATTCGAGTACCGCCAGCGATTCAACAAGGACATTGTGATCGACCTGCTGTGCTACCGTCGCCGCGGTCACAACGAGGCGGATGATCCTTCGATGACCCAGCCCAAGATGTACAACATGATTGAAGAGTTGCCTTCAACCCGCAAGATTTACACCGAGTCTTTGGTAGGACGCGGCGATATCACCCAGGAAGAAGCAGAGCGCGTACTCAAGGACTACCAGTCACGTCTGGAGCAGATCTTCACTGAGACCCACGAGGCTCAGTCATCGTCTGCTCCCCTGGTCACCGCTGATGCTGCTGCTGTTGCTAACATCGAGCGTCCGGCTGCTCAGCAGTCAGAGGATTCAGTTCAGGAAGCCGGTTCAACCGCAATTTCGGCCGATACTCTCAAGCGCATCGGCGATTCATTTGCGGCTGTTCCCGAGGGCTTCACTGTTCACAAGAAACTCAAGAAGCTTTTGGAACAGCGCACCGCAATGGCAACCGAGGGCGGTATTAACTGGGGCTTCGGCGAGCTCGCTGCTTTCGGTTCCTTGTTGCTGGAGGGTATCGACGTGCGTATGTCAGGTCAGGACGTTCAGCGCGGCACTTTCGTACAGCGCCACTCTGTCCTGCACGACCGTTTGACTGACGAAGAATGGACCCCGCTGGCTCACCTGAGCGAAGATCAGGGTAAGTTCAGCATCTACAACTCACTGCTGTCTGAGTACGGCGTGCTTGGCTTCGAGTACGGTTACTCCGTCGAGCGCCCTGACTCACTGGTTGTTTGGGAAGCTCAGTTCGGCGACTTCGCTAACGGCGCTCAGACCATCATCGATGAGTTCATCTCTTCAGCAGAGCAGAAGTGGGCACAGCGTTCATCACTGGTTATGATGCTTCCTCACGGCTTTGAGGGTCAGGGCCCTGACCACTCATCAGCTCGCATCGAGCGTTACTTGCAACTGTGTGCAGAGAACAACATGACTGTTGCTATGCCCTCCACCCCGGCATCGCACTTCCACCTGTTGCGCAAGCACGCTCACTCGCGTCCTCACAAGCCCATGGTTCTGTTCACTCCCAAGCAGCTTCTGCGTCTCAAGGCAGCAGCGTCATCGGTTGAGGACTTCACCACCGGCAGCTTCAAGCCTGTTATCGAGGATCAGGGCAACCTGAATGCTTCAGAGGTAGACCGCTTGATTCTGGTCTCCGGTCGTCTCTACTACGACTTGGAGGCTGAGCGCATCAAGCGCAAGGACACCAAGACTGCAATTGTTCGTGTCGAGCAGCTCTACCCCTTGCCTCTTGAAGAAATCAAGGAGCAGATTGCCCAGTACCCCAACGCAAAGTTGATCTGGGCACAGGATGAGCCTGCTAACCAGGGTCAGTGGCCCTTTATGGCTCTCAACCTTCTGCCCCATGTTGGTTACAAGATGAGCTTGGTATCACGTCCCGCTTCAGCTTCACCGGCTGCCGGTACCGGACGTCGCCACCAGGCTGAATTGGACAACATCTTGGCTGAGGCGTTTGACCGCTAAACTCTAGCTTAGAAGCTACTCACAAAATGCCCCGTACTGTCGTCTTTGACGGTACGGGGCATTTTGTACAGCAAATACAGCTTCATAGAGTTCACGAACTTAAGTAAATATGTACTAGGTTTGGCACGATAAAGCGCGTCCCTTGTATTCTGTATGTAAGAGTAAAAGTGGGCACGTGAAAGTGCGCATTTCAGTCAACAACAGAAAAGGTTCTCGTGGATCAGCGAAACATTCGAATTGTAGCAGTGGGTGATGAGCTGCTCTCAGGCGTTGGAGATCCCCGCGCCCTGGGTTGGTTCGGCCGCGTCATGGCACGCACCCCGCAGAATATCGCATCGGTTGCAGCTTACAATTTGGCGGCACCGGGCGAAGGTAGCGAACTGTTGAATAGCCGCTGGTTTGAAGAGGCGGCTCGTCGTTTTTCGCAGGGTGCTGATAACCGCCTAGTGATTGCACCTTCAACTTTGGATGTTGATTTGGATATCACCAGCGCTCGTTCACGTTTGAACCTTGCGAACATGGTCGATATGGCCTCGCAGAACAATGTGAAGGTCTTGGTCGTTGGTCCTCCCCCGACACTGGACGCTGAACGCAACCGCCGTATCGCTGATTTGTCAGCGGCTTACGCTGATGTTGTGACTCGCCGAAACCATGTCTATGTTGATACATTCAACCCGCTGTTGCATCACGAGCAGTGGCGCAATGACTTGGCAGCTAATGACGGACGTCCCGGCCAGTCAGGCTACGGTCTGATGGCGTGGCTTGTTTTGCACCGCGGCTGGTACTCCTGGTTGAACCTGCCTGAGCCTGTCTAGGGTTCGGTGTGAGCCGTCCCGCTGTTTTTTGTGCACAGTTAAAGGTGCATTCACCTGTTATTTGTGCGAAAATGGACGGCAGTGCTGTGGCTCATTTCTGCCGCAGCAGTACATTCGGTTGTAACCCGTCTTTTGGGTTGCGGTAGAACCGTAATTTGTAGAAGGAGGCTCTCATGAGCAAGCGCGGTCGTAAGCGCAAGGACCGTCGTAAGGGCGGCGCAAACCACGGTAAGCGCCCCAACGCATAAGGTACCTTGAATACTTTTCAGGCGCCGGTTAGATTCTTTAGAGTCTAACCGGCGCCTGGTTTTTAACAGGCAAATGAGCTTCGCCTATGCTTTATTTTTGATTTCGTCGATGCTGATACGAATTTTGTCTTTAAGTTCTTGGGGTGCTTTTTCACAACAGGAGCGTTTAATAGCTTCGCGAATCATGACTTCAAGGTCGTGTTCCTGTGTGCAGTCGGTGCACTCTCCCAGATGTTTTTTGAAGGTTTCAACGTCTTCTTTGCTGACGGCACCATCAAGGTACTCATAGATTTTGTTGATTTCTTGCTCGCAGCAGTTCTGCGATTTATCTGATGAATCGGTCATTGCAGGTTATCCTTTCTGCGAGTTGTTGGTGGTGATGCCGCGTTCGCGGGCGTAGTCAGCAAGGGAGTCGCGCAGTAGCTTGCGTCCTCGGTGTAGTCGAGACATAACGGTGCCGATGGGGCTGCTCATGATGTCTGAAATTTCTTTGTAGGAGAACCCTTCAACATCTGAGTAGTAAACGGCCATACGAAAATCTTCGGGGATTTCTTGAAGGGCACGTTTGATGTCGGTGTCGGGTAGATTATCCAACGCCATCATTTCAGCGGATTTCAGCCCCGATGAGTCGTGCTGACTTGCTTGGGCTAGCTGCCAGTCTTCGACAGAGTCGGTGTGAGACTGCTGGGGCTCGCGCTGGCGCTTACGGTAGAGGTTGATGTACGTGTTCGTGAGAATTCTGTACAACCACGCTTTGAGGTTAGTACCCGGCGTGTACAGGTGGAATGAGGAATACGCTTTCGCGTATGCCTCTTGCACGAGGTCCTCAGCATCGGTGGGGTTGCGTGCCATGCGCAGAGCAGCTGCGTAGAGCTGATCAACGTACTGCATCGCGTCCTTTTCAAAACGAATTTTGCGTTGTTCGGCTGTTTCCGTGGCTAGATCTACCGGTGTCTCGTGCTTGGCAACGGTGGGTGCTGTCATTGGCTTTCCTTTTGCTCTTTCCCGATGGTAGAGCCTTGTACTCACAGGTTGTTGAATGTGAGGATGCGTGAAACATCTGTTAGGTTCAACCCTACGGCATGCGGGTTTATTCCGGGTGAGGCATCGTGTTAGACAAACCATTCTTTTCATAAGACACCCCACCTTTCTTGAGGCTGAGTACTCAAGAAATCTTTGCTGAAATCGCGATTATTTTTAGTCGAATACTGCCAGCAAGCTTATGATGGTGGGTAGAGGGGATTTTCTCGTTATGATCCCCGACCATCGACACTTAGGAGTGTTTTATGTCAGTAGTACGTCGTCTCGCGCGTCCCGCGCTTGCATCTAGCTTTATTCTCTCAGGCGTTGATCGTTTGAAGGACCCCGCTTCTGCAGCTCACCTTGAAAAGGCTGTTTCGCTTGCAGCTTCCACTTCACCTTACCTGTCAGTTTTGAAGGGTCAGGAGCGTTTGGTTGGCCAGGCTCTTGCCGGTTCACAGGTGGCTGCAGGTTCACTGTTTGCATTGGGCAAGCTCCCCCGTTTGTCATCAACCGTTTTGCTTGCGACCGGTGCTGTTAATGCTTACCTCGAGTTCATGGCAACCGAGCATGACAGCAAGGAACAGAAGTCAGCTCGCGTCAACAACCTAGTGAAGAATTCATCGCTTCTTGGTGCTATCGCTATTGCTTCGGTTGACACCGACGGTAGCCCTTCACTTGCTTGGCGTGCAAGCAAGCTGAGCGACAAGGTTGCTAAGAAGTCTGAGCAGATTTCTTCAGATGTTCTGGATAAGGCAGATAACCTTTTCCATAGCTAATCTTTGACTCTTGAGAAAGTTGGCTCCGCGCTGAGACGGTATTTAGGATTTTTCTTATTTGGCCGGCTCGGCGCGGAGCTTTTTGTATGCCTTGTGCCAGCATAAAATAGGCGTGATAACTAAAGACAGCGTTACGTTGATGCACGTGATGAGAAGTGAGGTTTGTATTTTGGGTTCTGGAGAGGTTGCGCTGATGCCCGGCGACTGGTTGGCACCGCGATTTGTAGCACGTGGCGGTCATGCAACCGTTGCTGTGCCCGGTTCGAAGTCGCTGACTAACCGCTATCTGCTGTTGGCAGCGTTAGCGTCCTCGCCTTCAGTAATCCATGCACCTCTTCACTCTCGCGATTCTGCGCTGATGATTTCTGCGCTGACTTCTTTGGGCGCACAGTTTGAAGAAATTGAGACTGGTTCGGTCTTCGGTCCTGATCTTCGAGTAACGCCGTTGAACCGTGCCGCTAATCTCGGCAGTGTTAGCGTGGACGTTGGTTTGGCAGGAACGGTGATGCGTTTTGTGCCACCTGTTGCTGCGCTGGTCTCAGGTGATATCCATTTTGACGGGGACGCGCATGCTCGTGTTCGCCCTATGGGACCGGTCATCGATGCCCTGCGTTCGTTGGGTATTTTGGTCGACGATGACGCCCGCGGTGCGTTACCGTTCACTGTCTCTGCTAGCGGATCAGTAGCTGCTCGTGAGCTAGAAATTGACGCTTCGGGTTCGTCTCAGTTCGTCTCGGCGCTGTTGCTGGCTGCCAGTTCCTTTAATAACGGTCTGGATCTGCAACATGTTGGTGCGTCCATTCCTTCGATGCCGCATATCGAAATGACGGTTGATATCTTGCGCTCGGTAGGTATTGAGGTCGATGACTCTCAGCCGAATCGTTGGATTATTGAACCGCAAACCTTTGAGGGCTTTGAAGTAACTGTTGAACCCGACCTTTCAAATGCAGGCCCTTTCCTTGCCGCCGCTGTAGTCACAGGTTCTCGTGTCAATGTCCCGTTATGGCCTGCTAAAACCACTCAGGGTGGGGATCATTGGAAGAAGATTTTGCCTCTGTTTGGTGCCTCGGTGGAACTTACTGCTGAGGGGTTGACCGTGACAGGTCCGGCTGAAGGCAATATTTCAGCGTTACCTGAAATTGACCTAGATTTGTCAGAAGCCGGCGAGTTGGCGCCCACCGTTGCGGCGCTGTGCGCATTGAGTCCGCAACCTTCGACTCTACGCGGCATTGCGCATTTGCGTGGGCATGAAACTGACCGACTAGCTGCGCTCACCACCGAGTTCAACAAGTTGGGGGCTCGTGCAGAGGAAATCGAGGATGGGATCCGCATCCTCGGCCCTGTCCAGCACGGTGGTAGGTTCAGTACCTACGCTGACCACCGTATGGCCACAGCCGCAGCTATTATTGGGCTCGCCGTTGACAACGTTATCGTTGAGAACGTTGCAACGACCGCAAAGACCCTGCCGAATTTCACCGGCTTATGGGAAACCATGCTAGAGAACTTTTCATCAACAGGTAAGGCTGACTAATGCGACGAAGCTGGGATGAAAGCGACGTTCGCGTCCGCCCCAATAAAAAAGGCTCACGTCCTCGTACCAAAGACCGTCCTTCGTACGATAAAGCGGAGCTCGGACGAATTATCACCGTTGACCGCGGCCGTTACACTGCTGTTCTCGATGAGAACACCGATAGCGAGCGCACTGTCACAGCGGTACGAGCTAAAGATTTGCGCAGGACGCCGGTGGTTCCCGGCGATATCGTGGGGCTAGTCGGTGATACCTCAGGTAAGCCCGATACTCTGGCGCGTCTTGTCACCATTCAGGAGCGTACGTCATTGCTGCGTCGTAGCGCTGACGATACTGACCCGGTGGAACGCGTTGTTGTTGCTAATGCTGATCAGCTCGTGATTGTGGTGGCAGCTCAGAATCCCGAGCCGCGAACGGGCTTTATTGACCGTTCAATCGCAGCTGCCTTTGATGCCGGTATTACCCCGGTCTTGTGTATTACCAAAACGGATCTCAAGCATCCCCAAGAGCTTCTTGATTACTATGCCAATACCGGTCTTCAGATTGTGCTCTCTAAATCTCTCGACGGTTTAGCGCCGAGTGAAGAGAATGCTCAGGGTTTAGATGCTTCGCTGGTGGAGCAGGTAAGTGAGCACCTACAGGGGCAGGTTTCTGTTTTGCTCGGGCATTCGGGCGTTGGTAAATCGACCCTGGTCAATGCTCTAACGGGCGCTGACCGTGCCACGAGCCATGTCAATGCCCATACGGGGCGAGGACGCCACACGTCCTCTTCTGCTCTCGCTGTGCGTCCTGCTGAGCGAACTGCCGGTACTTGGATTATTGATACACCGGGCATCCGCTCCTTTGGCTTAGCGCACATTGAACCGGAGACTATCGTTGCCTCGTTCGAGGACCTTGCTCCCGGTTCAGCGGATTGCCCCAAGGGTTGCGAGCACTCCCCTGCCTCTGCCGGATGCGGCATCATCGCTTACGTCAACAGCGGTCAAGCTGGAGACTCCGGGCAAGCTCGCCTCGAATCGCTTCAAAAACTTTTGAACGTATCCACCGAAACCGATGCTGATTCTGAAAAAGAACTCGGTATCGTTCTGTAACAGACCTTTACTCACACACGAAAAGTAACCATGAAATCATCTAGCCAGTACACCGAAGACCTCCGCTTGGCTCACATTATTGCCGATGCCGTGGATAGGCTCACCCTGACCCGCTTTCAAAAACAAGATTTTACGGTTGAGACTAAACCTGATCTCACCCCTGTTACCGAAGCGGACAAAGAAGCCGAGCAGCTGGTGCGTTCCCAGCTCTCCCGCGTCCGTACCCGTGATGCCATTGTGGGCGAAGAATTCGGGGCAACCGGTGCTTCACCGCGCCAGTGGATTATTGATCCCATTGACGGTACCAAGAACTTTGTGCGCGGTGTGCCGGTGTGGGCCACCTTGATTGCTCTTCTTGATAACGGTAAGCCAGTTGTGGGTGTTGTTTCTGCTCCCGCTCTTCAACGACGCTGGTGGGCGGCTGAAGGAACAGGCGCGTATACCGGCCGTTCGCTGGCTAATGCAAAACGGATCTCGGTGTCAGATGTTACTAACCTCAGCGATGCCTCTTTCTCATATTCTTCTCTTTCGGGGTGGAAGGAACTGGGTAAGCGTGATGAGTTTATTCAGCTGACCGACGATGTTTGGCGTACTCGCGCCTACGGCGATTTCTGGTCGTATTGCATGGTTGCTGAGGGGGCTGTTGATTTTGCGGCAGAACCTGAATTGGCTCTGCACGATATGGCCGCGTTGGTACCCATTGTGACTGAGGCAGGCGGACGCTTCACCTCATTGGACGGTGAAGAAGGCCCCTTTGGGGCTCACGCTCTAGCATCTAATGGTCACCTGCATGATACTGTTCTGCGTCGCATCGGAACATCAAACAGCTAACTAAACCGTGTAAAAGACAAAAATGGCGGGTGTACTTGGTGAGTACACCCGCCATTTTTGCGTTAGAAATCAATGGTGATAAAAAGTACCGCAAGCGACAGGGCGATGAGAGTGCCTAACACCCCACCAATGATGCCAACCCAGGCACACACCTTGGTTTTGCCTGCGTATATTGTCTGAGGGTATCGACCGAGTTTGACCAGAGCAACGATACCGAGCACCACAGCTGCGACCGACGGTATGGCGGTGAGTCCGAAGATTCCGCTGAGTCCTGTTAGCGGCATGAATATGGTCAGGATGAGCGAGGTGACCGATGCAAAGGCGTAAAACCAGCCTGCCCCTCGTTTATCGCGAGGAAACTCACCGAGAGGGCGGCGGTACTGTGCCGGTATGCGATAGCCTGCAGGTTCGCCCGGTGTTGTCATATCGTAGGGACGCTGAACAGGAGCCATCTGAGGTTGCAGTTGAGGCTGGATCGACATCTATGATCCTTCTAAAGATTTGAAGCTATCTGATGTTCACTAGCCTACAGGGCTAGGGGTGTAGGACGCGATAACCCGCACCTACTTTTGGGTGTGCTCCGAGCGATAAGGCAGCGACAAGCTCCTACAGAACTACTTTGCTGACGCTGTGGTCGCCCGCAAAACCGTAAATTTCGAGTTACGGGCTAGCTGTTCTACAATTGCAAAGTTTTTATCGAGCAGCCCGCGATAGCGCAGGTGAGAATTATGTACGAGAAAGAGATTTCCTCCCGGTTTGAGTACTCGATGCGCCGCTTTCACCAGTTTCTCGTATAGGGACGCGTCAACCCTCGTACCCTCGTGGAAAGGCGGGTTGAGAACCACAGTATCTACCGATGAGTCATCAAGAGAACGGGCCGCATCGTCCCAGATTACCTGCGCCATGTTGTTCTCTACATGCTCATGCAGCGTCATTCGCGCCGACACCACCGCGTCCGCCGAAATATCGGTAGCTATGCACTTAATTCCCGGTACCGCTGTAAGGAGGTCAAATGAGACTTGACCGTTGCCGCAACCAAGGTCAAGGACGCGCCCACCGGTTATCAGATAAGGTATAACGGTTTCAGCCAAGAGAGTGCCGCCGTGATCGCGACTAGCCGAGCAGAAGACGCCTCCGACGCCGTAGCGTCCTTCGTTTTCAGCGGGCTGGTATGTACTGGTTTGCGCACTTGTCTTTTCAGTATTTCGAGCAATTAGGCAGCGGAACTTACCTTGCCCGCGGCTCGCATAAACTTCTGCAAAATGCTGACTGAGCACGTGGTTCTGGGACTTGGTCATGTGCTTGGTATTCCCCACAGCAACGAACGTAGCAGTGCCTTTCACCTGAGACAGACAGTGGGCAATATAATCCAGCTCCGCCAAAGATTTAGGCAAACGGCCTAGCGCAATAACAGTACGAGTCTCATCCGTAAAATTCTCTGCAAAGAAATCTGGCAGGTATAGTGGATTATCCATACCGGCAACCAGCACGTTGGATGCTGCCTCCTGGTGGGAAACCCGCTGGGCAGACACCGCCTGAGAAAAACTACGGGACGCTACATACACACCATTGCTGGTCTCTCGAACAGCATCAAGACTGAAGCGAAGCAACGCACCGTCAGGATCATCAAAAACCACAAAATCGCCGTTTGCATCAGCAATTTCGTCGCTAAGCACAGACAGCAAAACCTCATCAATTCGAGCAGTCATAACTTCGCCCCCCAAGCACCGCACCCCCACGGGCGACAGTTTAACTCATTATTCACACCTACAAAAATACCTCGGTGCGATTCAGCTGAACCACACCGAGGTAAGAAAAGTGGAGATGCGGGGAATCGAACCCCGGTCCGATGCGACCTCGTCAGGTCTTCTCCGTGCGCAGTTTGCGTAACGGTTAATTTTCGGCTCCAGCATTTGCACAAACACACATGCTGCCGAACCTATTCGTATAAGTGTTCCTTCTATCCCTACGACGAAGATAGAAAGCAGTGGCCTTTTAAACTGATACTGGTAACTGAGCTAAAGGCGAGCTCAGGCCAGCAGATTCGCTAGTCGCGCTTAGGCAGCGAGAGCGAAGTCAGTGCGCTTAGATTCTGCACTTATTTTTTTACAGAGAGCGTTTACGAGATAACTCTGCATCCTCGGCACGCTTCCCCTGTCTCAACCCGCATCGTCGAAACCGATCATCCCCAATATTTAGTTCTCAAAGAACATACGCCAAAAAGTTATCAGCTGTACTCTTACCTAAGATAGAGCGCCGGGCCATTAAGGCGTTGAGATATAAATATACCCCCGCCTCCCCTATTTTTCAAGAGGATGCGAGGGCTTGAGCATTGTCAGTCGCTAAAGACTACTTACCCATGTTGTTGTTGACGTGGTCGTTCATGCACTGCCCCAAAGCAGCCTGGTCGTTGAGGTGATCCTGGCAAGCATTGTAAGCGTCGAGACCAGCGCCACCGGCAATGATACTCAGAACAAGCATACCTGCACCCAGCAAGGTTGCCAGGATGCTGGTGATGATACCTGCGATAGCCAAGCCCTTCGAGCCGTGGGACTTCTTGAGCTTAACGATTGCTACGATACCCAGAATCAGACCGATGAGACCCAGCAGGCCACCGAAACCCAATACCCAGAAGGTCAACAGACCCAGGATACCGAGAACCAGTGACGCAATAGCCAAACCGCGGCCCTTGGGCTTGCGGTTGTGCATTACGTACTGATCGTTGTGGTTGCCGTTGTAAGCCGGCGCCTGGGCGTAGTTATTGTTGTAACCGTCGTTGGTGTAAGCGGTGTTGTTCTGTGCGTAGTGGTTCTGGTTGGTGTACGCGGAATCCTGCGAACCTGCTGCAACTGAGCTACCGCTATTGTTGCTGTAGCCTGCGTTGTTGTATGACGCTGAGTCACGGTTTGCAGAAGTGTCACCGTATGAACCGTACGGTGAGTTTGAGTTGCTGTTCGGGGTGTTATCTTGAGACATTATTCTCTCCTTAGTTTCGCCTCGGACTAGCCCAGGTTTTTATACCGCATTGCTCTTCGCGCTTCGAGGTTATCTTGACGCTCACGCAATGCTTGGCGTTTGTCGTAGTCGCGCTTACCGGTGGCAAGAGCGATTTCAACTTTTGCTCGACCATTAGAAAAGTAGAGTTTGAGGGGAACAACGGTGTAGCCGCTTTCCCTCAGCTTTTGGTCAATCTTATTAATTTCAGTGCGGTGCATCAGTAGCTTGCGACGGCGCCTGGCTGCGTGGTTCGTCCACGAGCCGCGTCCGTACTCGGCGATATGAATGCCTTCAAGCCACAGTTCACCGTTATAGGTTTGGCAAAATCCGTCGGTTATAGAGGCCCCCCCATCTCGTAGCGATTTAACCTCTGTTCCCATTAATACTAAGCCAGCTTCCCACGTGTCTACGATATTGTAGTTGTGGCGTGCCTTCTTATTTTGAGCAATGATGTGATTATTCGGGTCTTTTGTGCCCGCTTTTTTCTTCTGTGCCATCTTTTCCTTCTAAATTCTGTCTCTACGCTTCGTTGCGAGAAGCTGCTCGCCAGCGAATACCGGCATCAATAAAACCATCTAGAGCCCCGTCAAACACCGATTGCGGGTTGCCTTCTTCGTAGTTGGTTCGCAGGTCTTTAACCATCTGGTAAGGGTTGAGCACGTAGGAGCGCATCTGGTCTCCCCACGAGGCTTTCACATCGCCCGCAAGCTCTTTTTTCTTTGCGTCCTCTTGCTCCTTACGCAGCAACAATAGGCGCGATTGCAAAACGCGTAAAGCAGCTGCGCGGTTTTGAATCTGCGATTTTTCGTTCTGCATGGAGACCACGATGCCGGTGGGAATGTGCGTCATTCTAACGGCAGAGTCGGTGGTGTTGACAGACTGACCGCCGGGCCCCGAGGAGCGGAAAACATCAACTTTAAGCTCCGATTCGGGGATTTCGATTGCTTCCGTTCCTTCAATCAGAGGAATGACTTCGACAGCAGCAAAGGACGTCATGCGTTTACCTTGGCTGTTGAAAGGCGAAATGCGCACCAGTCGGTGGGTACCCGCTTCAATGGAGAGCCGCCCAAAAGCGTAAGGGGCCTGTACCTCAAAAGTCGCTGACTTAATACCGGCTTCTTCAGCATAGGACGTATCAAGTACCTGGGTTGGGTAGTTATTTTTCTCAGCCCACCGCAAGTACATGCGCAGTAGGGTCTCCGCAAAATCAGCCGCGTCCACGCCGCCAGCGCCCGAACGGATGGTCACCACAGCTTCGCGCTGATCGTATTCGCCCGAGAGCAAGGTGACAACTTCAAGTTCTGCCAGCACTTTGCTGATATCGCGAAGCTCACCTTCAGCTTCGGTCAGCATTTCAGGGGCGTCCTCAGCATCAGCGAGCTCCACCATAACCTCAAGGTCATCGATGCGTGACTTGAGCGTTTCTAACCGTTCCAGTTCGCTTTGCTGGCGCGAAAGCTGTGAGGTAACCTTCTGAGCTTGATCGGGGTTATCCCATAGGTCTGGCGCGTTGGCAGCCTCAGAAAGTTCCGCTATGGATGCCTTGATGGCATCAAGATTCGACACCTCTTCAATAGATGAATAGGTGGAACGTAAGGTCTTAATTTCAGCGGAAAAATCGATAGAAGCCATGACTATTAACCCTATCGGATAAACGTTGAACTATGCGAGCTTTCAGGCGTGAGCGCCCTCAAACTACCGGTTTTTACGCTGTGAGCGCGAGAGAGTAACGCTTACTGGTTGACGGTGATGCGAGCGCTACTTTCAACGCTGATAGGCACCCCGTTGGGCACGATAAAGGATACCAGCGGTGGATGAGCAACTGCGACTAAGCCCACCTGAGCGGTTGACGTATCAGAAATGCCGGTGGGCGCTACCAGCTGAAGACCGTCGAATTCTGTGTAGGCACCAGTTTGAGCGAGGAATTCCTGCGATGTACCTGAAACCTTTTCGCTCGTGAGTACAGGGGTTGGACGCTTGCCGCGCTCCCCTTGCAGCCCGGCAAAATTCTGCACGGCAGAGGATGCGGTCTGATCAGCCAGCGCCTGCAGCTTTTGTTTTTCGAGATAGACGCCGGTAACACCTGTAACAACGGAAGCAACCAGCAAAAGAATCGCGCACAGTCCAATAAGCAGCAATAAAATACTGCCCTGGTCTTTTGGCTCATCTGCGGGGAGCTTTTGAGTGAGTTTAACGATCATCTGTATTTGCCTCCCCAGCTGGTCGCAGAGGAATGAAGTTCAGCAAAACCGCCCGGAGCTATCCACGGAATCACCGGCAAGGTAGCTTGCACCGTTACATCTACACGAATGGGCGACTGATCAGAACAGCCACCATCACAGCTCATACTCACTGACATATTTTCGGGAGCAACTTTGAAATCTGCGGCGGCAAGTTGCGCAGCCCCAGTCAAGCCTTGCGAGGTAATCTGATTTCGCGGAGTGGATGCAACTAACTGCACCGCCTGCTGACTTGCAGCATTGGCTGCCAACGCGGCGGACTGGACCTGAAATACTGCCAGCAAAAAATAAACCGTGGGAATCATAAGCATCAACCCCAGCACCACGAACTCAATCATGGCATTGCCAGCCTCCGCATCTTCTCCGCATCGCGCTGGCTCTCCGCTGAGCTGTTGAGCACTGGATGTGTTATCGCTGCAAAGCTGCATGACCACTCACCGTCAAAGTATGTGGAACCCCAAACGGGCCAATAATAGGCAAAGGAGCATTAACCCGCATCTCAAGCATCTGGACGCCACTGTGGTTCACGACCTGATAACTCACCTCGGTCGTTCCACCCACCGGCAGATTGTCATCAAGTAACTGACGGGTTCTCACAGCACCATCCTCATAACTCCTATCAAGCAAAGTCCCATATCTAGCGCCGGAGGCCGCCGCGTCCACCATCATATTGCGGGTATACAGCACAAAAGCTACCTGCAATACACCCGCAAACAGCAGAACAACCAGCCCAATCACCATCACAAATTCGGCAGTGGCGTTACCCGCTTCTGCCGAATTCGATGATTTCGATGGATTAACCACAGAACTAGCCGCTCACCTTAGCCATAGCGTTCTGGAACATTGCCACCAGCGCATCCTGAGCAACGACCAACAAGGCAGCTACAAGGATCGCTGTCATCATGGTAATCATGACCCAGCCGGGAACATCGCCGCGCTCGCTATCATCATCCGTAGCCAAGAAAGCGAAGAAACGGGCTACGAATACCTGAAGCATCAGAAGGATTTTCATGGTTATTTACCTTTCGATAATGGATGTGTGTAGACGTCACAGATTGATCTGTAACAGCGAAATTCCGGGGAAAATCGCAAAAACCACTGTGAGTGGAAGAATAAAAAATACGACGGGGACCATCATGGCAATCTCTTTTTTGCCGGCGGCTTCCATGAGTTCTCGTTTAGCAGCATCACGAACATCTTGAGCTTGAGCCCTGAGGACGTCCGAGAGCGGCGTGCCGCGTTCAATAGCGACAACGATGCCATCGACGAATCTTGCAAGCGCTGCAACAGATGTACGCTGCGAAAATTCTTGTAAGGCAGGAACAAGACCATCACCGGCTCTTGTTTGAGCCAGAATCTTATTGAACTCGGTAGAGAGCTCACCGGAGGAAACTCTGCACACACGCTCCAATGCTGCAACAGCAGACTCACCGGCAGTCACCGATAAAACCATCAATTCAGCGAGCGCAGGGAACTCGGCCAGCATCTGCTTCTCACGTTTTTTGATGGTCTGAGTCAGCCAGTAATCTCGAGCCAAGAAACCGGTAACAGCGCAAGCTACTGACAAAATCAATGCTCCTGCGACGGAGACTCGCCCCTGTATCGCTGCCAGACCCAATAAAACCACAGAAGCTATGAAGGCGATAAGGCCCCACACCACTTGTTCCGCGCGGTAATCAGCGGTGGTCTTAGGTAGATTCGCCTGTTCTAGCCGCTTCTCTAGCAGATGCGTATTAGCTGATGTTTTGTTCAGCTTAGAGACGGCATCTGTAATGAACGGCAATAACAGCTCATAGAACCCATCCCACATACCTTTGGGGTTAGTTTTAGTCTCTTCTAAAAGAGATGCCTGCAATTCTGACGACCGCATATATGGTGCGATTCGGTCACTGAAGTTCAGGGTTCGAACGGCCTTCACACTTTGAAAAACCAGCCATAGACCGCTTGCCAGAATCAGCCCAATAATGATGGTCCAGTTCATGCCAGCACTCGTTTCTCTTGCGGTAATGCACCGAGTTTTAACATGAGCACGTACGCGAAGATGGTGACAGTAAGACCGCCTAGCATGACCACAAAGCCGGCAAAAGAGTTATAGATTTGTACAGTTCCCGGTTGTGTTGCCATCAGACAAAGAATGAGCCACGGCGCAAAAGAAGCTAGACGCGCCGCGTTCACTGTCCATGACTGGCGCGCTTCAAGCTCTGAGCGGGTTCTCGCGCTCTCTCGAAGAAACTCGCTCAAGGTACCTAGCAACCGTCCAAGATCTGTACCGCCCACTTCACGAGTTACCTTGAGAGCTTCGATGATGTTATCTGCGGTGGGATCGGAAAGTCGGTCTTTCAAACGGTTCAGGGAAGACACAAATTCACCGCTTGCCCGATAATCGCGGGAGAAAACCTCAAAAGCCGGACGCAGGGGTTCAGGCCCGCGATACTGCAACTGCATGAGAGCTTCTGGGAGTGAAAGACCTGCACGGATAGCTGAGCGAAGATGATCAACGACATCTGGCCACAGCTCACGAATCTGCGCCTGGCGCTTGTTTGCGCGCCACCCAATAATCAGCCGTGGCAGGATGATTCCCACGAGAAACAGGAGCAACGCAAGATTATAGAGACCTGTCGCAGCCAAAGTCAGCAGGGCAATAATGACTCCGCACATCACAGACATGGCGTAGAACAAGGACGGGCTAACCCTCTCAACCCCTGCTTGTTGAAGCAATGCCAGAGTTGGTGATGTATTTTTCGGCTTCTTCTCTCGCGTGGTCAACGGCCAGAAAGACCACCACACTAAGAAAGTACCTAACCCCGTCAATAATCCAACAAGGGCAATCATTTCAACACCTCAGAGTTCAGCGAAGGCAACACTGCGTCTGCTCGGTAGCCGGTGCGTTCAAACTTATATGCAGCGGGTAATTCTGATGCCACACATGTCAGCTGCCCTGATTCCAGCTGGAAAACCGTTGAAGTCTCGATGACATTGTTTTCCACGCGGTTGCCCAGAGCAACGATCTCAAGCACGCGGCGACGCCCCCTGTGGTCTCTTTGGCAGTGAACCACGAGATCGAAACAAGAAGCGACGGTCGGCACAACGAAGCTCGATGAAATATTCTCGCCCGCTAACAAGGGCAGGGTGCAAATCTTGGTGATGGCATCTCGCGCTGAGTTTGCGTGGATGGTTCCCATTCCGGGCAGTCCAGAATTCAGAGCAATCAGCATGTCGAGAGATTCTGCTTCACGAACCTCACCGATCAGCATACGGTCGGGGCGCATACGCAAAGCTTCTTTGACCAACCGACGCAGTGGGATTTCGCCCTTGCCTTCAAGGTTGGGCTGTCGGCACTGCATTCCAACGACATCGCGTAGCGGTACATTCAACTCAAAAATTTCTTCACAGGTCACCACACGTTCACGAGCGCCAATTGATGCTGATAAACAGTTCAACATGGTTGTCTTTCCGGCTTGGGTAGCGCCGGAAACAAGAATATTCAGACCGCTTGCCACTGCCGCGTCCAAAAATGTTGCCGCTTCTTTGCTCAAAGAACCAAGGGTTACCAGGTCATCAAGTCGACGGGCACGGGCAATGAATTTACGAATGTTGACCGACCAGTGCTTACGGGTGACGTCAGGGATTACTACGTGAAGGCGAGACCCGTCAGGTAGAGACGCGTCTACGAAGGGGCTTGAGAGGTCCAGGCGACGGCCAGAAGATTTGAGCATACGCTCCACCAGGTAACGCACCTGCTCGTGGGTGAGTGAAAGCCCTGTGAGTTCTGACTCCCCTGCTCGCGCAACAAAAACTTCGTGAGGAGAGTTAATCCAAATTTCTTCAACGGTGGGATCGTCAAGATACTGCTGGAGCTCGCCAAAACCACAGATAGAGTCGATCAGCCAACGCTGAGCGTTCACCAAGTTATCGATCAGCGGCAGCGCGCCCTTGATCATTCTTTTTTCATAGTCGGCAAGTGCTGTATCGATAAGCTTCTTTGCCTGTTCGGTATCAGTCAGCGGGTCGATACCACTTTGACGGATGAGCTCACGCACCTCGTTTTCAACAAGGCGGTAACCTTGACGGGCTTCTTGTGTAGTAGCCAAGGCTACCCCTTTCTTGATGTGTGGTTCGCGAAGTGGTTCCCCCGTTGCGTTATGCAACCTGGTGATTTCTGAAGATAGTCGACAATCTCTCAAGATTTCAATCGCCCAATTTCTTGCCTGTGGATAACTTGGCCGATGTAACCCATTTAGTGATTTACAAACTTTAACTACCGCAAGGTAACAGACGTTTGACCTATCGGTACTTTTCAGTAACTTAACGCCTCTTCCTACCGGGTCGCTGTGTCCACATATCTGCATGACCTACGTAACATTTAGAAATATCCCGCTTTGAGCCACTGCGCCACAGATACAAAAAAGAGCGGTGCAGGACGTTGGTACGTCCTGCACCGCTCTTGAGTAAGCTGTGCTTGCCCTACGGGGCTTACTGATTTAACTTACTGGTACTTCTGAATCTCAGAGGTCAAACGAGCCTTCTTCTTGGTAAGTCGCTCAATCTCAGAATTCACGATCTCCAGCTTCTGCGGGTTCGACATCGCATCAAGCTCAGCCTGAGTCTCATCAGCAATGCCCAGCAACGCAACAGTTACAGGTTCAGAAGAACCAGCTGCAATCGCAGACTCAAGATCACGCTTATTGATAGCAAGGGTCTCAAGCTTCTGCTGAGCAACCAAAAGGTCGCCCTCATTGCGATGCTTCAAAGTGGTGCCAAGAGGCTGATCACGCATCACGTCAACCGCCTCCATAGCCTTACCGTCAAACTTCACATTGCCTTTTTCAAGCACAACGCCGCGATCGCAAATCTGTGACACCAGATCAAGGTCATGGCTAACTACCACAAGAGTTTTACCGGTGGCACACAGCTCCTTGATTTTCTTCAGACACTTCTTCTGGAAAGGCTCATCGCCCACCGCCAGAATCTCATCCACCAAGAAAATCTCAGGGTCAGTGTGAATCGCTACAGCAAACGCCAAGCGCAAGTACATACCGGATGAATAGAACTTCACCTCGGTATCGATAAAGTCACCAATTTCAGAGAAAGCAACGATTTCATCGAACAATGCATCGGTCTGTTCCTTGGACATACCAAGGATTGCAGCGTTCAGGTAGACGTTGTCGCGACCGGTGAGGTCCGGATGAAAACCCGCGCCCACCTCAATCAGACCAGCAATACGACCGCGCGTCAGGACGCTACCGCCGTCCGGTTGCATAACACCGGAGATGAGTTTGAGCATGGTTGATTTGCCCGAGCCATTATAGCCCAGCAACGCAACACGCTCGCCCTCACGAATGTTCATAGAAACGCCGTTCAACGCGTTGAACTTCTCGCTCAAATCACCTTTACGCCCCTTGATGAGCCAGATAAAAGCTTCCTTCATGGAACGGGTATGGCGCAACACGAAACGCTTCACCAAATTCTCCACGCGAATAACGTCAGGAGCATCAGGTGAGACTGGGGGTAAGTCAAAAATATCCAGTTTCATGATTAGAGCTCCTGAGCGAAGTTGCCTTCAAATTTGCGGAAGAAGAAGTTGCCAATCAGCAACAACACGAGAGATACGGCAAAAGCGATAGGCACCCACACCGTCAAAAGGTGCGGGAACATATGCCAGTTACCTTCATTCAGCAAACCGAGCTGCTGCTCGGGGCTCAAGGTTGGCTGCCAAAATGCATAATGGAAAAGCTCTACCGCCACACTCAGCGGATTAGACATATAAATCTGCTCAATGTAGGGGAACTTAACCTCTCGCGCCACCATGGTCCATGAATACATCACAGGTGACAGCCAGGTTGCCATCATCAAGAACATATCCACAAGATTCTCAGAATCTCGGAAGAAGACGTTTGCAACACCGAAAATCATGCCGGCAGCCAAGCCGAAGAGCATAATCAGCAGAATGCCAACAATAATCGCGGCAATCTGCTTAAGATCAGGCGTCCACCCTACAAAAAGGCAGGCAACAATCAGCACCAAAATCTGAGGGAGGAAGTGAATAATACCCACCCAAATTGTCGACAGAGAAAACAACTGCCTCGGCAGATAAATTTTCTTAATCAACGCACCGTTCACCACAAAAGCGCGGGCGCCGTTGCTAAAGCACTCCGAGAAGAAGTTGATGACGATGATGCCCGAAAACAAGTACACCGAGTAGTTATGCAGACCCTTTTCAAGACCCAAAAAAATACCCAGTGCCAAGTAGAACACCAGAAACTGAACTGCGGGCTTGATGTAGGACCAGACGATACCCAGCACTGAGCCTCGGTAACGAACCTGGATTTCCTTATCAACCAGCAGCTTCAGTAGATACCTGTTATTGAGAGCGTCTTTCAGCCCCCGGCCACGACCGGGGGCTGAAAACTCTCGATTCGCTAAATCACTCATCGAGTAAGTTCTGACTCCGTATGCTTATCGAAAGTATTCTTCCAGGCCTCGTAGGACGCGACATCCTGCGCTGCATTGCGGTACTGTGCGCGGAGCTTTGCCCAGTCTTTGAATAGCTTGGCGTGCAATGACGCTGCCTTAGCTAGCTTTGAACGAAGCTCCTTAGGATCGCGCTTGTACCAGAAAACACCGGTACCCTCAGCGTTGGTCACGAGCAATGAATCAAAGCGCGACACAGTCCACCAACGGTTTTCCTGGTAAGACAGCTGAATCTGCGGGTTTTGCTGAGCCTGTTCGTCAACGGGCACGAATGCCTGACGTCCAACAGTCTTAGCTGCCCAGGGCAAAAGCTTGCCGTAGGACGGTGGTGAGAAGTTGCGACGCCCCTTGAACGGGGGCTTCTTGCTCTTGGGCGCAGGGTAGGCATCGATATCGCTTTTCAGCTGAGCGTCAATGTAGTTCTTCGCCTTGCCACGAATAACAGGCAGACGCTCACTCAATGACTCGTGCAGATGCTCAGGACCCGACAGAAGGTCTTCAAGCGCCATCAGGCGTCCTTCTTCGGTGTAGTACTGCATGCTGAGAGCGTGCTTGACGTCCAAGAACAGTGATTCACGCATGACTGAACCGCCCTTTTCGAACGGTGAGTGGATTAATGCGGTAATCAGGCGGTTACGTTCGTGGAAATAAGCCTGCCAGCCAACGGAGTCGTCCTTATCGGTCCAGGAAACGTGCCAAAGACCGGCACCGGGGAATGAAACCGTTGCGATGCCCGCTTCTTTAGCGCGTAGACCGTACTCTGCATCGTCCCACTTGAGGAACAGCGGCAAAGACAGACCAATCTTGTTGATGACCTCAGTCGGAATGAGGCACATCCACCAACCGTTATAGTCAACGTCTACACGGCGATGCAACCAGTGAGTATTGCGCAGGTTTGAGCGACCCAAGTCGTGACCCAAGCTCATGTCATCGTGCGGACGATCGTAGAAAGTACGCCACGGATTGACGACTTCACCGAATGCGTGAAGAACAGTGCGGTCGTACATGTCGAACATGTGACCACCCACAATGGTGGGGTTCTTGCAGTAGTCCGCGAAGGTGATAAGGCGCAAAATCGACTCAGGCTCAACAACCACGTCGTCGTCCAACAACAGCACGTAATCGCTGCCGTTGTTCACTGACTCATACATACCGCGGGCAAAACCGCCAGAACCACCCAGGTTACCCTGGTTGATGATGCGGAAATTTCCGCCCAGAGGAGCTACAACCTCTTCAAAATCAGGGTGATCCTGAACCTTATCGGTGCCCTGATCAACGATCAGAAGCTCCTTGACAGAATCAAAAACATCGATATTCTCGCCCAAAACACGGATGTTATCGATGCAGTATGACACCTTGTTCATAGTAGTAATCTGAACAGTTGCCTTACCGCCAGCATCACCGGTTCGAGGAGTAATATCGCCCAGCCAGTTAGCCTCAACCAGTTCAAGATCCCCGCGAGAAGCGCCCAAATCGAACCAGTACCAGCCACCATCACCAAACGGGTTTAAAGTAAGTTCAAAAACTGACTCCTGGCGACCTGACACAACATTGGCGTCAACGCGCTGAATAACACCGCGAGCATTAGACTTGTACACCACAATCATGCCCTCGCCCTCAGTTTTCACGCTGAGGTAGACAGTGCGCAGCTCAGTCCAACGACGCCAGTAGGAAGCAGGAAACGCGTTGAAGTAGGTACCAAAAGACAAAGACTTGCCCTGCGCTACCTGAGTTGAATGACGTCCCAAAACATCGCCTGCATCTGCCGGTTGACTTGAGCTGGCCTTCGACTGTTCCTGAGCCGCAGCAGCTTGAGCAAAAGTCTTTGAAGAATCGCCATCTTCACGCGTCGGCAACTGTACACCGGTCGCAGCACCAGCATCCACGTACAGCGGAATGACATCGGTCTGAACAGCATCAGGCAAAATGACGCGCTGCAAGGTACGCAAAGTAGAAGTATCGACAGTTGTTGTAACTGACATAAGTTTTTACAATCCTTTAGAAAATTATTCGTCGATGCCGCCGGAAACAATCTTGTTTCCACCGGTGAAGTGAGGCTTGATCTTGTTGTCAAACATCGACAAAGCCGCACCGATTGCCATGTGCATATCGAAGTACTTGTAGTTACCCAAGCGTCCACCGAACAGAACCTGGTTCTCGCCTGCAGCAAGCTCACGGTACTTAAGGATCTTCTCGCGGTCAGCGGAGGTATTAATCGGGTAGTAAGGCTCATCGCCGTGTTCTGCAAAGCGTGAGAACTCACGGTGAATAACGGTCGCGTCCTTAGTGTAGGTGCGCTCGGGGTGGAAGTGACGGAACTCGTGGATGCGAGTGTAGGGTACGTTTGCGTCAGCGTAGTTCATGACGGAAGTGCCCTGGAAGTCTTCGATGGGAAGAATCTCTTCTTCCAGATCGATGGTGCGCCATGAGAGGTCCCCCTCAGCGTAGTCGAAGTAACGGTCGATGGGGCCGGTGTAAATAACCGGTGCCTGGCCGATAACCTTTGAACGTGAGAACTCGTGACCTTCTTCAAAGAAGTCAGTGTTGAGGTGAACTTCAATGTTCGGATGAGCAGCCATACGCTCAAGCCACGCTGCATAACCGTCTAAGGGCAGACCTTCGTACTTGTCGTTGAAGTAGCGGTTGTCGTAGTTATAGCGAACCGGAAGACGGGAAATAATGGATGCGGGCAGTTCTGAGGGGTCAGTCTGCCACTGCTTAGCGGTGTAGTTCTTGATGAAAGCTTCGTAAAGAGGGCGGCCAATTAGTGAGATGCCCTTATCGTTCAGGTTCTTAGGGTTGGTTCCTGCCAGCTCGCCAGCCTGATCCTGAATGAGTGCCTTAGCTTCTGCAGGTGAGTATGCCGCGTTGAAGAACTGGTTGATGGTACCCAAGTTGATAGGCATGGGGTACACGATGTCATTGTGACGGGTGTAGACGCGGTGTACGTAGTTGGTGAACTCAGTAAAGCGGTTAACGTATTCCCATACGCGCTCGTTTGAGGTGTGGAAGAGGTGAGCACCGTACTGGTGAACCTCGATGCCAGTGTTTTCTTCGAACTTGCTGTATGCGTTACCACCAATGTGATGACGACGATCGATGATGGCAACTTTCAGTCCAAGCTCGGTTGCTGCCTGTTCTGCAATAGTCAGACCAAACAGGCCCGAGCCGACAATTACCAGATCTGCGTTCACAAGAGTCTCCTGCTGATTGTGGATGTGCCACACACTTTACGTGTGAAGTCTTCCGTTGAACCGCTGCGTGTACGCAACGGCTTAGTAAGGGAACTTATATCAATAAGTGCACATTTATGTGTACCTATAAAACTACCGGAATTTTTGAATCGATATCACTTGATGCCGCGCATTTCGATGTGATTCTTAGAGAACTCTATGGTTGGCGGATGTCCTGAGCACAAGAAGAGCCGCAATCCGTATGACGTATTTATGACAAAAATTCCCGGTTTTAGAGCTCGATTGTGGACACACAACCTGTACCCTCTATCAGATAGCGTGAGTTATCCACAGACTCACAGGCCGCCTCTTGCAGCTCACCTCATCTTCGCGTCGTATAGAGCTATGAAACTGAGGATTTTCGTAGAGATCACCCGTGGTATTTGGGAGCCATTTGAATTTGAGGCTGCTGACGCTAGCCCCGGCGGCAAACTGTGCGCACTGCTCGATGATGTATTTGGTCGCCGCTCTCAATGGTGGGTGCAAGACACTCCACTTGATCAATGCACTGTAGGGCTCGCGCCGCTGACAGACGGAGCTGAAATATCTCGCATCCCCTCAGCCGCCTCTAACCATCACTCAGAAATTGCGTCTTTAGAGGTTTTACATGGCCCGGATGCCGGTACCCGCTACCCCCTCCATCGTGGCGTATACTCTCTTGGCAAATTCCAATGCGATCTCACTATCGCAGATGATGCACTGGAACCGCGTCACGGGTATCTGCATGTTCTCGAATCGGGCTTCCAGTGGCAGACTGGCCAGAAATTTGAACAGGTAACAGCCAACGAACACTTCACCGTTGGTGCTACTACGCTCATCATTTCTACGAAAGGCCCTCAGCCTTCACCAACCGTCTCGGTTGCCCCGGTGCAGCTCGATCTCAACCCGCCGCGCAGTCTTACGTTGACCCTCGTCATGATCGGTGTACCCTTGCTCGCCGGAATCATCGTCTCATGGCTAACACACAACTGGCTTTTTATGGTGATGAGTCTGGTTACCACTGTGGTGATGGGCACTCACTTGATTGCGCAGGGAGGCAGCAGCAGAAAAACGCGCCAGGCGCTTGCACAAGCGTCCGCTAAGGAGCAAGACCACATCAGCGCGTACCCTTCTTTAGGAGCGATAGCTCAGTCTATAGGTTCTGCACCGCAACAATACTTTTCGCTCGGTTTACATCATCGTCCAGCTAACATTCGTGGCCGCAATATCGACCGCTACACGATTCCCCAGCAACATGACATCCTCTGCCTCCTACCTCTGCACCAGGGGCTCACCTACCTCATCAACGTCGATGAGGCCGTACAGCGCAGCATCCTCATGCAAATCATCTGTACAACAAAGTATTCCATTGCAATCGATGAGACATTAGTTCAGCAAAACCCGAAGCTCCACAGCCTTTACGGTTTGCGAAATGTCGAAATTCTGCCGACACACCAGCACGAAAGTCAGGCAGATATCATCTGGCATGCATCAGCACGCACCTTGAAAAAATCGGCCCAGCAGTCCGTCTTTAGAATTGCTTCAAATACACTAGAGCACCGCATTGAGCCCGCCACTGACATCATTATTTCTTTACAGGCGAATCATCGATACATCCAAATTCAGCAGATTCATGAGCATGAAGAAGTTTTAGTACCGGGGCTGTCCGTAGACCGTACCTTAGAGGTATGTGCAGACGGCATCAGCACCTCCGCATTTCAAACCGCGCTACACACAGCAACTCAATCTTCAGGCACGCTCGCTCATGGCTCAGACCTCAGCCCTCACGGTCGTCCACACCGTTTCTCGTCCTTGCGAGACCTGGCAACAGAGACACGGCAGCAACGCTGGCATGAAACCTACTATCAGAACGAGCTCAACCTGCACATCGGTTTAGGATGCGAGAGCCTGAACGCTACGCTCCACGGTCCGCATTTCTTACTCGGCGGTACGACCGGTGCCGGAAAATCCCAGTTGTTGAGATCCATCATCCTATCCTTAGCGGCACAATATTCACCGCGTCGCTGTTCATTCCTTCTGATTGATTTCAAAGGCTCCGCAGGTTTAGGGCCGCTAAATGAGCTCCCTCATTCTCTGGGGCTTCTCAGCGATTTTGATATCGCAGCTGTCAAGCGTGCTCTAGCTTTCCTCACTGCCAACCTTAAACGCCGCGAATCCCTTTTTGCGGCTCTTGGCATCAGTTCATACCGTGACTACGTCAGCATCCGACGAAAGACACAGGAGCCGTTGGAGTTCAGCGAGATTTTTATCGTTGTCGATGAATTCAAAATGCTGGTTGAATCTATGCCAGAAGCTATGACGGAACTTCTGAAAGTGGCAACTATTGGACGCTCACTCGGAGTTCACCTGGTGCTCGCCACCCAGAGACCGCAGGGCGCTATCTCGCAAGATATTCGGGCAAATATTGCAACGACTATCGCACTGCGAGTATCCAGCGAACAAGATTCACACAATCTTATTGGCGGCCCGGCAGCATCCTCGATCTCAGCTTCTACCCCGGGTGCCGGCTATATTAAAACTCCAGAAGCCAGTCCGGTGGCTTTTCAGGCTCCCCTGATTGATCAGGTACCACAGCTGAATAATGATGCCGTCAGTCTGACTAACCTCAGGACGAAATCTGGGGTGCCAAAAATTGCTCGCTCAAATGAACATGAAGACCAGGTGCTTCAGCGCATCGTTGCAGCCTACACCCGAGGTATTGCAGAGCACGGCTCACAGAATCTTATTCCGGCGCCGCTTGTTGCACCTTTGCAGCCTGAGCAGAACCAGCTTCATGCAGGCCAGCTGTATTTAGGTCTGCACGAAAATCCTGCTGCCGGATTCATAGAGAACCTCATCTGGGAGCCAACTACGCACGGATCTCTTCATCTCGTAGCTGATAGTGCTCTCCGTCAGTCCGTTGAACTTTCCATCGTGCAGCAGTGGTCTCACTCAGATACGGCGTGCACCATTTTCACCGCGGATGGAAATTTCTATCGGCAACTCAAAGCAGCCAGCCCTGTTACACACTGCATATTAGGCCTACAGGATATTGATTTCCTGCACGAAATTATCGATTATCTACTCACGAAAAATACTCTTCCCGCCGGAATCATCATTGACGGGCTAGACGTCCTGCTAGAAGAAACGATGCGGTCGCCGGATCTCCAGCTCAAGCTCCTTCAGCTACTTCAGGACGGACATCGTTCAGGAATCAGCGTGGTGACGTCTTCCCATCTATCGCTCAGAGGTAAATTTGCTACCGCCGTTTCGAATACAGCAATACATGAAAGTTCTTACACTCAGGATCTCTCAATACTTAAACCGCGCACTGAAATACCACCGCTTCCTCATCAATGGAAAATGCTAGGCGAAATTGTGCGAGAAAAACTTCAAAACGACCCCAGAAGCAATGCCGTCTTAACGGTTCAAAAAGCCGACCAGCTGTGTCCTTTATCAGCCGTGCTCAATCAGCTACCTATTGTAATCTTTGATCAAGACATTCCGCGAACGGTACCTGCAAACCCCCATGATTTTCTCCTAGGAATAGATAGCCACTCCAAACCTGTCTATATTCGAAATGAAGGCTCTAAGTTCTTCTGTATCGCAGGCAAAAAATCATCGGGGAAAACCTCTGCTCTCAGCGCGCTCATAGCCCTTAATCCGCATCAAGAATTCATCACCGTAGACGGGTGTAAAGTACCTAGCGCAACAGCCCTTAAACAGGTGCTCTCTAGTGTGCCACAGAGCGAACAAAAAGCACTTTTGATTGATAATTTGCAAGTGTTAGATGCCCAATGCCAAAACGTTGTCATCAACGCGAGCGCCTTATTTCAGCATGTTTTTATAGCTTTCACATCGTGGAAGAGATGGCACAGCTCGCCTCTGCTTTCAAAGCTTGCAGGAACAAGCAAAGGAATTGTTCTGCAACCGGCAACCGCCTCCGATCTTGAAATTTTCACGATGGGAGATCTACCGCTGACCCTCAAGACCGATGGGGCTTTACCTGCAGGACGAGCGATTTATATAGAGTCCGCATCAGCCCGTGCCTTTCAAGTGGCAAAGTGCACGCCTATTAGCGGTCCTGCCCCAGAGGCGGAAGATTGCTATTGATACGCAGGTGATTCATGACCGGAGTCGAAAAGAGCAAAAGCAATACAGCACCCGATACAACCACTACCGGGATGCCGATTCCGGGTTTTCCACCCAAGGCTGTCTGAGTGCCAATAATGACGCCAAAGACCTGCCAAATAAGCGTTAATGCTCGAGAGAACAAGCGTCCTTTTCGCATCCCCGCCATTGCTATTGCCAAAGCTCCTGCAATGAGGACGAAAGCGACGGCTAATAAAATAGCTGATGTTACCGACTCACCAGGGGTATGAGCAGCGCTGACGACCATCAAAACAGCGATAGCGAGCACCGCTAGAACCTCAAGTGCCATCAACGACAAAATAACTTTGACTGGAGCTGGTAACCGCACAGCTAATGCCTTTCCATCTTGTTTACAAGTAACTTTCTCGCCACAACACCGGGTGAAATTTATTCTGATGATATATGAAGCTCCCATTAGCTTAACGTGTTTGCTCTTAGACCATGAGTTTTATCAACAGCAATTACGCCCACAAATTTCTACTGATAACAGCAATACATTCCTCGTGTGATACATAACTCAGGGTTCATGAAGAGTTTTCGACTATAAACCCCTTGTTTACTCTCTGCTTACATGCGAAAGTTATTTAGGTTCAATCCGGCCCCGGTTTTCCAGGGGCCTGATTTATTGGTGCATCACTTTTATCGCATGTGATGTCGTTCAAGTATTAGTTTATGAGGAGAGCGTGCTCATGGATTGGCGTAGCCGTGCTGCTTGCCTGGAAAAGGATCCCGAACTGTTTTTTCCTGTAGGAAACACCGGTCCTGCCCTTTTGCAGATTGAAGAAGCAAAAACGGTTTGCCGTAACTGCACGGTCATGGACACCTGTTTGCAGTGGGCAATCGAAACCGGACAAGACTCCGGTGTATGGGGTGGAATGAGCGAAGAGGAACGCCGCGCGATGAAACGCCGCGCAGCACGCGCCCGTCGCGCTTCATAACATTACATATGAAATGGCGGTAGTTGGATTAGCCAACTACCGCCATTTATTTTAAGTATGCGCCCCGACCAGGATCGCATCGATGATTACTTTTGTACCTCGCGGTTCATTATCTTCCCAACGGATTAATCCGTTGAGTTCGCTTGCCACCAGCGTCCGTACAATTTGCATGCCCAATCCATCTCCAGAGGATGAGTATGTACCAACACCCGATGACTCAATTTTCTTAGCTCCCATGCCACGGCCGTCGTCAGTGATTGTGACGGTCAATGTTTGCTCTGCTCTCGAATTAACTGAGCGATGAGCATCCATGGTAACGGTGCCGGTTTCGGTGCCAAGTCCGTGCTCAACCGCATTGGCTACAACCTCATTGATAACCAGTGCTAAGGGGGTAGCAAATTTACTGGGCAACGCACCAAATTCGCCGGTTAGGACGGTACGAACGTGCTGTCCGGGAGAAGCCAGTTCAGCTGCCAAATGAAATTGCCGCTCAATCAAACCATCAAAATTTACGTTTTGGGTGAGACCCTGCGATAAAGCTTCATGGACGGTGGCAATTGTTGCAACTCGTCGCATCGCCTGTTCAAGCCCCTGACGCGCCTCATCACTTTCCATTCGACGTGCTTGAAGCCGCAACAGAGCTGAGACGGTTTGAAGATTATTTTTGACGCGGTGGTGGATTTCACGAATCGTCGCGTCCTTAGTCATTAATTCCATTTCACGACGTCGCAGCTCAGTGACATCGCGACAAAGAATAATGGCGCCAAAACGTTCCTCACCCAGTGCTGTTGCGCGACGAAGCGGTATAGCCCTGAAAGTAACACTCACTGTATGTGTGCGGATCTCAGAGCGCCACGGCATTCTCCCTGCCAACACGAGCGGAAGGGTTTCATCAACTTGATCGCCTTGAGGAAGCAAATCTCGGGTAATGGATGTAAGGCTGTGGGTTTCTAGGTCTTCTTCAAACCCCAGGCGTTTATAAATGGAAACCGCGTTGGGCGATGCGAAAGTAACGTTACCTTCGGCATCTACAGTAATCAGACCATCGCTCACTCGCGGGTTACCTCGCGAAGACCCAACGGGCGCAGAAAATTCTGGCCAGATTCCTCTGCTCGTCATCCTCAGCAGTTCGTCTGCGAGCTCTCGGTAGACAAGTTCTACGTGAGTACGCTGGCGTGGCTTGACGGTTTCTGAGTGCAGAGTAAGAACAGCTAAGGTGCGACCGTTTCGAATCAGAGGTACAGCAGTTGTCTGCATGTCTAGCCCGGCAATAGTCTCGGAGTCAGCGAACCTTTCGGTTTGTTGGGTCTTCCACACGCGGTGCGCAATTGCACGTAGCTGGGGCTTCATCTGCTGATTGATAAGGTCCTTATAAAACAGGGTATGCACTGTAGAGGGGCGTACTTGCGCCACCGCCGTGAAGTTACTGTCTTGCGTCGGGCCAACCGGATAATCACGCAAATGCATGACAGTAGACTCAAACTGGGTAGGCAACCACAGAACGAGATCACCGTGAGCGGTGTCAGCAATAATCTGCCAATCCCCCACCAGCAAGTGTAACCATTCGGTGTCTCCTGGGCCGTATTCGGCGGCTTCAAAAATAGGCTTAGTAAACAACAGCGCAACTCCAGCTCGTGACAGGCAGAATAATTTGAGCATACCGTGTGTACTGCCCAGGAGTCGATTTATCGCTTCTTCCCAGGAAAAGTTCCCCTCAACGAAAAACGCGTTGATTGAGTGGGAGACGTTTCGTGCTGTTGGTGTGCATTGGGTTTTCTCTCTTTACCGATTGCTGTCTGCGCCATTTTCTCGAATGCAGTTGAGAGCTCATGCCCCGGTGAAAACTCAATCATTGTTTTTCCTGCTGAAATTGCTTTATCCAGCTCTGCACGGGCATAGGGAACAAAACCGTTCAGTTCCTGGCCGGGACCAAAACGTTGCCATGCGCGCTCAAGTTCTTCTTCTGAACGTCCACCGGTGATCTCGGAGCGCACCTTATTGAGCCACACAAAGACCTCTGCTTGAGGCAAAAGTTCAACATGACTGCGGGTGAGTTCCTCATAAGCACGCACTAGTCGGGGAAAACCCACGACATCAGCAGCGCCGATCAGCACCACGGCATCGGCCATTTCGATAGCAGTCAGCGTTGCCCCGTTTCGCCGAGGCGCCACCCCGTCAAAACTAAGTTCCTCATCAGCCTCTACGCTAAACCCGGTATCAATCACCACAGCGTCATATCGTGCTTTGAGAAACGTCAGCACATCAGCCAACGGTTTTTCCCTTATCTCAGCCCAACGGTCAGGACGCGTCAGTCCACTGAGAACATCCAAGTAGGTGTTACCGACAGCAATTGTGCTCTTTAAGTTCTCGTAGTTTTCCTCATCTAACTCAGCGTGGTCCGCCAGATGACAGACCTGCGACAAGCCAGAGTATTCATCAATAAGACCAAGAGAAATTGCAACGGAAGGTCCGTAAGTATCTGCGTCTACTAGGACAACGGAGTACCCCTGCTGAGCCAGCGATGTTGCCAGATTTGTAGAAACAGTGGTGCGTCCCGGCGCTCCGCCACTACCCCATACAGTAATCACACGACCGCGGTCATCATCAGTGCCGCTTTCTGAGGCAGACAGAGTATCTTCAGGTTCAAGGGCATGGGTTGCAGAGGATGCTGGAATGTCATCGATATGCGCCACAGCATAAGAAATCGCTTGAATAACCTCATCCGGTTCAGCCAAGGAGCTGATGCAATAGACACCTGAGATTTCAATTTCTTCGCCGGGGTCGCACACAGCGACAACAGCAACGTCAACATCCTTGAGTTGCGCGACAAAGGATGCGCTGAGGAACTCTTGAAAGTCAGAAACTAGCAGAGCTGCACGCACGATGCCTGTCTGACCCAATCCGTACACTTCAGAAATATCATGAACATGTCGAGCAACGCTCACTTCACCGCGCTGAGCTTCAATATCGCTAATGAAACGGTTAGCGTGGTCGGCATAGACAACAACTGGAATATTCACGAACTAACCTTTCTGTGAAAAGTCAGTAGGAACAAGGTTGATTTTTTCTTCGTTGTTGATAGCGCGCAGAATTGTGCCCAGTGCATCTTCGCTGACCAGCAACTGCACCGCAGATTTACCTGTTCCACCCATGAGAGTCTCTTCGTTACTAATCTTAGAAATCTCAGCACCTTCCATCACCACGGTGGGATCGGCAAAGCTATTGCCGGCCCCGTCCTGCTTGGCTGATACCCAGACATCTACCTGAGTTCCCGCCGTCAGGGTGGATGCATAGGCACTGTCTACGGTAACCGTTGCTAATCGGCGTCCATCCGTATTTTGGGTAGATACTGCAGCAGAAGGAAGCAGCTGTCCGCTTGCAATGCGTGAGGTAGCAACAGCTCCTTCGGGAATACCCTGTTGCTCCGAAACATAAAGATTTTCAGCATCGGCTAATCGAACGTCAATCAGGGAATAATCATCAGCAGAGATTTTTTCGCCCACGCTGATATCGTGGTTCGCTTTGTAATAAGGCGCAGTTTTATTGCCCAGCCTCAAAATCCCAATAACAGCAACAATTGAGACTGCTATCAGCAGAAGGCCAATGAGTAGGCGGGGGTCTTTAAAGCCTGGACGCTGAAAACGAGCACTAACAGCGGTCGCGTCAGATTTTTTCGATGCCATGTGATATTCCTGCGAGGTAATCCGGTGTCACCCGGTGTGTGTCAACTATGAAGCCAGCAATAAGCTAACTCACGGCAATTTTCAGTCAGGACACACCAAATTACAAGCTAATGCACCCTCACAGAATGACCCACACAACAAAAAGCCAAGTCACATCGACAATCATTAAACTTCATCAAACGACACAAAACTGCGGAAAAGGTGAAAATATCCACCACACGACCGACAAACCGTGCAATGATGAAGAACAGTACCACTCCCCCGTTCTAAGGAGCCACCGTGGCAGAACCTCGATTTCTCACCCTTCCAGAAGTCTCAGAAATCTTAAATATCACCCTTTCCCAAACGCGTCAGCTTGTTAAATCAGGAGAATTGCAGGGAATACAGATTGGTGGCCGCAACCAATGGCGAGTTGAGAAAATCAAGCTCGAAGAATACATCTCTGAGGCGTACGCAAAGACCCAACAGTCAATTGCGAAAGAACGGCAAAACGCCTAAAGACTAAGAACCAACAGCAATAACCGACGATAACGGCAGGACCCTCATCCCCCTTTGAGTCCTGCCTTTTTCATCTTCTCCTCGAACAGATACTTCAACAAAATCAGCACCTACCCGCTCAATCACGCCTTCGCTCATAGAACCGGATACGTGGTAAAACCTCACATCCGCTCGCGCACGGGAAAGCGCTCTCAGCGCAAACGCAAAAGACAGCTTTCGATTCACTGATGAGGCATCTACGTGTGAGAATTTGTTTCCGCCTTCCCAAAAGTCAATAGCGGTCAAAGGGATTACCAGGGACTCAGCACGAGTATTTAGCTGTATCCAGCCTTGACCGATGCCATCCAAAACACCGATGAGCCGTTGCGAATCGACGGTAAAGCAGGTAATCAGCTCCCCAATTTGCGCCGCGAATCGATCCATGTGCTGCACCCTGGAAAACTCGTGCCGCCTCACCTCTTGCGCGTCCTGCTCTATTCCCCGCACCTTGGCAGCATTCAGCTGCACTTCATAATCCCTAAAAATTCTGTCCAAATTTGCCATACCCTCAGGGTACTCTCGCCCCATAAGCCTCACCCATCAGACCCCACCGATACTAAATATTTCGAAAAAAAGCTTTACTTTCTCAAACAAAAGATAGATACTCTAAACATCATCAAATGACATCAAATGAAACATTTAGGGACGCAATGAGCGAAAATAATCGCAATCATCAAGATTATGAAGCGTGGGTGGCAGCTCTTCTCACGCCGCTGGTAGCCAGCGTGGCACTTGCGCTCTGTTTTTTGCTCTTGACGCTTGCCGAATACTTATCACCGATTGAACGCACCGTCATTATGGTAGTTATCATCAGTAGCGCCTTAATTCTGTGCTGGTGGTTATTCGGGTTTGTAACTGTGGGGGTGTTGGCCGCCTACCAGAAAGCTTCAGGAAAAGCAGTTTCAATCCCTCGCTGGATGCCAAAGGTTTTGAAGAAGCTGGCTATCGGGTCCATCGGTCTTAGCATTTATGCTGCACCAGTTGTTACGTCCATAGCACCAGCAACGGCAGTTGAACAATCGTCAGCGCGACACCTCACCGATTTTGTTGAACATGATTCGTCCCTGAGCTCCGCGCAAAAGAACTCCATATCATCGTTTTTCACAGCACCAGCCGATTCGACCGCAGATAAAGATCCCACTTCGTTCTTCAATGACACCGGTCTTTCAATACAAGAAGTCGATGTCAAAACATACACCAATCAGACAGACCCATCCATCAATCCATTCTTCACCGCGACCCCTAGAGAACCTCTAGATGCAGGTGATGCTAATTCAAGTGGGCTTCACACCGTCGTAGCCGGAGATTCACTTTGGACTATTGCAGAACACTATTTACCTACCGATTCCACGGATGCACAAATCATGGAGTTTGTAAATGAGATATACCAGCTCAACAAATTCCAGCTAGATTCTATAGACACTTTGATACGGCCCGGCCAACAACTTCTTATCCCCACAGCGCAAGAAAGATAATCATCATGAACTCCCCAGCACCTCGCGAACACAAGCCCTATGCAGTTTCAGCCGAACACTACATGCTGTTGAGGCAGTCGTTCAAACAAGCCAACCCATCTGTCATCACCCCCTCAAGCGGCATACCACTTGAAGAAGCATCTTCACTCTGTCAGTCGGTTGAAACCATGTGCAGCGGTTTATCAATAGCCGTTCTAGAAATCTTTGCAGGAAAACGTGGAGCTCAACAGATTGCAAAATGGTTCTCATCCGAATGCCTCATGAAAATCAAGCGCCGCGCAGATCTCACTCGACGAGTGCTGATTGCCAAGGCACAAAATGAGCATCAGCATAATCCATTTACGCAAGACCTCACCCGGCCTAAAGTTCGCAGGGCACACGCTCAACAAATTAATGAGTCAACTATCGAGGCCTGCGTCATTGTTGAGGACGGATACAGAGTCCGTGCACTTGCTTTTCGAGTCCAAAAAATCCGCGCTATGTGGAAGGTTGTCGAAATCGAGATTGCTTAAGCAAAATAGCCGGGGTGACACACTGAAATCAGTGTGCCACCCCGGCTATTGCTTTCTAAAAGCTACTTATTTTCCTGTACTCGCACGTCAGTGCCGCCGTCTTCAGAAGGCGCTGAATACTTCAAGAATTTAGGCTGCGGAGGCAGGTTCATCTTGATGCTTGAAGAAGTAGTACGCTGCTTTGAAAGATCTAAGTTATACAGGTACCCAACGGTCTCTTCACGAATAGCTTCCATCATGGACTGATACATGGAGTAGCCCTCACGCTGGTATTCAACCAAGGGATCGCGTTGAGCCATTGCACGCAGGCCGATACCTTCCTTGAGGTAGTCCATCTCGTACAGGTGCTCAGGCCAACGATGTCCGATAACGGAGAGCAACACGCGGCGCTCAATCTCACGCATCGCTTCAGAGCCGACCTTGTTTTCTCGTTCCTCATAGATGTACTTCGCATCAGTGAGCAACTCAGTAATCAGCATCTCCTGAGTGAGCTTGGTTCGATCCCCAGCTTCTTCAATCATGTCGTCAATAGTGATTGACACGGGATAGATCGGCTTCAGAACATCCCACAGCTTCTCGAGATCCCAATCCTCAGGGTGACCGGCGGTGTGTTCAACGATGGTTGAGACTATAACCTCATCAATGAACTTTTGAATCTGTTTCTGAATATCTGCACCGTGCAAAATTTCAGCACGGTCTTTGTACATCGCCTCGCGCTGACGGTTTAGAACATCATCGTATTTGAGGATGTTCTTACGCTGCTCAGCGTTGCGAGCCTCAACCTGTCCCTGAGCAGATGCAATGACGCGTGAGACTAACTTGGAGTCCAACGCAGTGTCGTCGGGGGCACCTGCCATCAGGCGACCTGCTGCTTGACCGTTGAACAGGCGCATCAAATCGTCAGTCAATGACAGGTAAAAACGAGATTCGCCGGGATCGCCCTGACGGCCGGAGCGACCGCGAAGCTGATTATCGATACGGCGTGACTCGTGGCGCTCAGTACCGAGAACATAGAGACCACCGAGTTCTACAACCTCGTTGTGTTCAGCCTCAACCTCTGCCTCGCACTGTTCAAGAATTGCAGGCCACTTCTGCTCGTATTCTTCAGGGGTTCGGTTGGGATCAAGACCTAAGGTCTCCATCTTCTCTACCGCATTGAACTCTGCGTTGCCGCCGAGCATAATGTCGGTACCGCGTCCTGCCATGTTGGTAGCAACAGTAACTGCGCCCTTACGGCCTGCCTGAGCAACGATTGCAGCCTCGCGTTCGTTGTTCTTAGCGTTCAAAACTTCGTGGCGGACGCCTTCTTTAACAAGCAGCTTAGAGAGGTATTCGCTCTTTTCAACGCTGGTGGTACCCACCAGAATAGGCTGACCCTTTTCGTTGCGTTCCTTGATGTCTTCAACAACAGCGCGGAACTTAGCAATTTCGTTCTTGTAGACCTTATCGGACTGATCAGTACGCTGAACGCCCTTATTAGTCGGAATCGGAACAACACCGAGCTCGTAGGTGTTCATGAACTCAGCAGCTTCAGTTTCGGCGGTACCGGTCATACCCGAGAGCTTGTCGTACATACGGAAGTAGTTCTGCAGGGTAACGGTAGCCATGGTCTGGTTTTCAGGCTTTACTTCGACGCCTTCTTTAGCCTCGATAGCCTGGTGGATGCCTTCGTTGTAACGTCGACCGGGCAAAATACGGCCGGTGTGCTCATCAACGATATGCACCTCACCATTGACGACCACGTAATCTTTGTTGTTCTTGAACAGTTCCTTAGCCTTGATCGAATTGTTCAAGAAGCCGATTAGAGGAGTGTTGACGGATTCGTAAAGGTTTCGAATACCGAGGTGGTCTTCTACCTTATCGATGCCGGATTCGAGAACGCCGATGGTGCGCTTTTTCTCGTCGACTTCGTAGTCTTCATCGACCTTGAGGCTTTGAGCCATGCGCGCAAATTCACCGTACCAGCGGTTGGCTTCGCCGGATGCGGGACCTGAGATAATGAGCGGGGTACGGGCTTCGTCAATGAGAATTGAGTCGACCTCATCGACGATAGCGAAGTTGTGACCGCGCTGAACCTGCTCCTCGAGCGCCCACGCCATGTTGTCGCGGAGGTAGTCAAAGCCAAATTCATTGTTCGTACCGTAGGTGATATCTGCTAGGTACTGCTGGCGACGCAACTCAGGGTTCTGGTTAGAGAGAATAACGCCGCTTTCAAGACCCAAGAAACGGTAGACGCGTCCCATGAGGTTTGCCTGATATTCAGCAAGATAATCGTTCACAGTCACCACGTGAACGCCCTTACCGCTGAGTGCATTGAGGTATGCCGGTGCAGTTGCCACCAGGGTTTTGCCCTCACCGGTTTTCATTTCAGCGATGTTGCCCAGATGCAGAGCGGCGCCGCCCATCAGCTGAACATCGTAGTGGCGCTTGCCCAAGGTACGCTTTGAGGCCTCACGAACCACGGCGAAAGCTTCGGGAAGCAAAGTATCAAGTGATTCGCCGTCTTCAATGCGAGCGCGGAACTTATCGGTTTCTGCACGCAAATCAGCATCCGTAAGTTCTACCATGCTGTCTTCGAGCGAATTAATAGCATCGGTATAGGTGCGAAGTTGTTTGAGGACTTTCTTGTCTCCGGCGCGGAGTAGTTTTTCCAAGAAAGATGCCACGACTTGTGCTCCTTGAGGTTGAAGACGGTGAAATATAGTGCGTTACTTGCACGCAGACTAACAACTCATTGTAAATCACGCGTGCAAAAAATAAATAAAAATATAGCTGTCAGCACACAAATATGTGCAGGTGAGGTATAAAGATGAAGGACGCCGTCGAATTTTTTCGGCGGCGTCCTTTGGTGTGAGGGGTCTAATTTTTATGCGGTTTCTTCACCGAGTGAGATAACACCGTAGGTCCATCCCTTACGGCGGTAGACTGCGCTGGGCGCTCCGGTTTCAGCATCAATGTAGATGAAGAAATCGTGGCCAACGAGTTCCATGTGATCGACAGCTTCTTCGGCGGTGAGCTTGACTGCGGGGAAGGTCTTACGGCGGATTTCGATGGGCGATTGAACCTCATCGGTCAGTGCGTATTGGTTATCGAATGCTGCTTCTTCAAGCGGTACATCGTCGTAGTGAATTTCGGTGACGGAGGTCTGGTCACCGACAATTGGCATTGATCCTGTTGCCTCTGAAACTGATACGGGGGCGCGTCCACCATGACGCTGGTCTTTGCGGCGGTCGCGGGCTCGGCGAAGGCGTTCAAGTAGCTTGCCGTAAGTATCGTCAAAGACTGAATATTTATCTGAGCCTACTGATTCAGCGCGAAGAACGGGACCACGGCCGGTTACGGTGATTTCAACTCGGATGGTGTTAGGGCCGGTGCGTCCGTCTTTGGTGAATTTGACTTCGATGTCAGATACGTGATCGCCGAGTTGCTCAAACTTTTCAGCCTTGCTTTCAACGTATTCATGCAGTCGGTCAGTTACTTTGACGTTGCGTCCGTAGATGTTCAGTTCCACGATTGCCTCCAAAGCATTAGCGGCGAGGACCATGAAGCGGTTCATGTCCAGGAGCTTCTTGCTCCGTAGTTCAACTGTAGCCCTTTCAAGCACCAAAAATCATGTGTTACATCACATTTTTGTTTGTTTCACCTAGTAGCCGACATATTTGTTCTTGACTGCAGAAGTGTTGGAAAATGGTGACAAGCGGGCAAAAATCACTCGTTATTTTCTAGCTCAGCATATTGTTTGTTGCTTGAAGTCTGTTGCTCCTGCACAGCGTACTCAGCAGTTCTTGTTCTCTAGCTGCTTTGGGAGAAGCTCACTTCGGCGGGGCACTGCAGCCACGCTCGCATAGCCGATAACACGTGCACCCATCTCCGCTAAAACTCGCCCGGTTTCGGCCATTGATGCACCTGTAGTAACTACGTCGTCGCAGACGATGCAAGGGGTATCGCGTAGGTCGATAGAGAACCCCAGGTACATGCTCGGTAAGGTCGCCGGAACCATGCTGCGATGGATGCGTGCCCAGCGGGCTTGCGCGCCAAGATTTTTCTGTCCGCTGGCCTGGGATACCTTTCGACCTACCGACACAGCGGGGATAACACGGGTGATGTTAATACCCTGCAACTTGAGGTCTCTATGGGCAGTTTGGGCCAGCACTTCAGCCGGGGAATAACCTCGTTTTTTCGTGTTCTTTGAGGACGATGGAACCGGTACAAGGACGCACATTGACGGGTTTTCATGTGCTTCAAGGATAAGTTGTATCGACCGAGCCAGTCCTCCCCCAAGAACCCTGTGCTGATCGTATCTGCCCTCGTTCTTGAAGGCGAGGACAGTCCGGGCTAACTCATGTTCATAGACCCCGGCTGCAACCACATTGTTCAAAGGAACACGCAGGTGAGGTACATGCACATTTAGCAGGCTCATTCTTACCAACTGTGAGCAAGCCGGACACAAGCCATTGTTGTTATACAGCTCTATTCCATAGGTGCGACAGCTGGCACACGTTTGAGGTACAGCAAGCTCCGCTATCTGCCACACACTCTTTCTGATACTTGAAAAGTTCATATCAGATATAGTGATGCATTTTTTGTAGCTTCTTGGAGTTACCCGGAAACTGTGGACATCGTGTGTCTGTGGATAACGCCGACCTATTCCCTAGCCCGAATAGTTGAAATCGTGCATACTGCTCTCAACGCGCGTCCACCCGGATGAGGTGAGGCGATACAGCGTTGAATCTTTAGTTTCAGCCATAATCTGGTTGTCGCCACCACCCACGGTAAGCTTTGTCAGCCCCTTGAGAGGTTCCAGGGAACGACTAATGCCAGAAAGTGAAACAATCTCCGCTGTTCCTTCTTCATAATTAGCAACCACAATCTCCTGATCAGAGGTGAAGTCAGCATAATCAGGGATGATTGAGGTACCGATACGTACAGGTTCTTGAAGTCCGGTGGGTTTACCATCTTTGCCGCGGATCACCCCAGAGACCCACACGTACGAGTAGGTTCCATCGGTTCCCGTCAACACCGCGCGAGAGCCACCTCGCGAGATGTTAATTGAGTGGACGGAGTACCCGTTGAGCCACGGCACCTCAAGATCTTCAGGCTCCGGATTTTCAGCGGTCGAAGATACAACTGAGATCGTTGAATTATCGTGAGCTACCCATGCCCAGTGCAGGTAATCAAAACTTGGCTGGGAAAGATCGTTACCCGTTAGGATCTGCTGTGCTTCGCCATTACGCACCAGCCACATGTTCTTGCGATCTTCGCTCAGGTAGCTGTAAATACCGCGCGCAATACCCATAGCAGGCAAGGTAGCATTCGCTCCCTGCGGCGTATAAACAGTACTCTGGCTAGCAGGATCGTCAATTTGCGAGCGAGTAACGAGCGAGCCGTCTTCGGTGCCAATCACAGAATCAGGCACCGAGGGATCAACGATGGGATTTACCTCAGACAAGGTGCCTGTCTGCACCGCCTGACCATTCAACAAAAGCTTCACAGAATTAATATTTGCCAGCGAAGTCAGAGTCTCATTCATCTGCGCGTTAATGCGCTCAATGGTCAGTTGTGAGAGGTTATTGCTAATTCCATCACCAGAAATGTCAATATCAGCGGTACCGCCGTCAACCGGCACCGAGTTACGCGTCAGCTTGGTTCCCTCCGGCACTGCCGAGACCACCGCGTCCTTAAGATACGGTGCAGGCCCCTGCAAAAGAACTCGAATCAAAGAGGTAGCAACAGTATCGCGATCGGCAAACCAGCGCACATCCGGCACCGCATACGAATAAGTCGGGTCAAAGAAATACAGGGTAAACGGGTTGTACACCTGATCAAACTGGTTCTGTTGAAGAACTATTTCTCCCGGAGCTGAGCTAATACGCCAGTTGCCGTCCACGCGTTTGAGCTCAAACTCTAAGTTTTTTGTTTCATTGGCGTTGAAAGAAGTAGCAATGCCGCGGTCATCAATCTCAGAAGTTGCAGGCACACTCACTTTATAGCTATCGCCAGAACTATTAGTGATGCTTGGCTGATCAGAATAAACCACGGTGTGATCATCTGGTGCCCAACTTTGAGCGTAATCGTCCGTCAAAAATTCTCGTGCGACCTTATAGTCATCGCGAACGCCAACTCCTGCGTTTAAAAAGCCGCGAATAATCTCTTCAGGTGAAGCACCGCCAGCGGGGCCGTCAATCTCGATGCTCTCACTCGTAGAGGATGCTGTGGCGCGCGGATCCGCATAATGGTTAACGGAACCGCTGGTGGGAATGCCGGCACACGCGTTCAACGCCAAAAGTGCTACAGAACTGACGGTGATAACTGTTAGACGAGATAACTTTGCCATGGCTACTTTTCATCCTCAGCGATAGGTGAAGCACTTGTCATGATAATCGGAATCGAAGTCGATGCGGTGGACGGCGCCTCCAACTCGAAATACTTCACATCGGGCTCACCGCTCAGCAGTACCGGGGACTCCCCCAATTCTGCTCCCTGGGTCAAAGGAATAGTCATTCTGAAGCAAGCACCTTCACCAGGGCGTCCCCAGGCCTCAAGGGTACCTCTGTGCAGATGCACGTCCTCTGCAGAAATTGAAAGTCCCAGACCGGTACCGCCCAAAGTACGTTTGCGCGAAGGGTCAGCACGCCAAAAACGGTCAAAGACATGGTCAATAGCGTCCGGTGATAGCCCCACACCGTGGTCGCGAACAGCTACACCCACCGCGGAATCGCTGGCA
>OBYT01000027.1_pt1 | contig 51732 bp, 48 predicted proteins | sample 1476811 | NCBI WGS metagenome assembly OBYT01 (sample SAMEA2580215, study PRJEB22360) | human gut metagenome | biome: human gut; feature: human-associated habitat; material: faeces | place: Denmark | collected 2008/2010
AAGGCCGCGCCGTCCCGCTTCTCCCGCTGGGGTGGGGGAGTGGGGCGGCGCGTCCTTTAGTGTGCGCTGATGTTGGGGTGAAAATCGGTGAAAAGAGCACCTGAGATGCAGAAACTTTCCATTACTTGAAAAAGAAAGTGATATTTTCAACCCTAAACCCCTTTTTATTATGAATAATTCATAATAAGATAGATGATGAAGGCGCACGAAGCGCCACGAAAAACATTCACAAAAGAAGGAGTATCATGCCCGTTCTCACCATTGGCGACGAATTCCCCGAGTACGAGCTCACCGGCGTTATCCCCGGCGACCTCTCAAAGGTAGACGCACAGCAGCCCGAGGACTACTTCACCACCGTCTCATCCAAGGACCGCGATGAAGACCAGTGGCGCGTTGTCTTCTTCTGGCCCAAGGACTTCACCTTCGTATGCCCCACCGAAATCGCAGCATTCGGCAAGCTCGCAGACGAATTCGAAGCACGCGACTGCCAGGTTATCGGCGCATCCGTTGACAACGAATACACCCACTACGCATGGCGCCGTTCACACGAAGAGTTGCAGGACCTGCCCATCGTGATGGCATCAGACCTCAACCGCGAACTCGTAACCGCCCTCGGCATCAAGAACGCTGCAGGCGTAGCAGACCGCGCAACCTTCATCATCGACCCCAACAACGTTATCCAGTCAGTATCCATCACCGCTGACTCAGTTGGACGTAACACCGATGAAATCCTGCGCCAGCTCGACGCACTGCAGTCAGACGAACTCTGCGCATGCAACTGGAAGAAGGGCGCAGCAACCATCGACGCATTCAAGGAAATGGGTGGCGATAAGTAATGAGCATTGAAAACCTACGCGGCGCACTGCCGTCATACGCAAAAGACCTCAACCTCAACCTGTCATCGCTGACTCGCATCAACAACCTGACCGAGCAGCAGCTGTGGGGCACTATTCTGGCAACCGCAGCAGCAACCAAGGTTGACTCCGTTGTTGTAGAAATCGCTGAAGAAGCAAAGCAGCACCTTTCAGACGAGGCATTCAACGCGGCTCTCGGCGCAGCAACTATCATGGGTATGAACAACGTCCTCTACCGCACCCGCGGTTACTTGGACGGTGCCTACGACGATCAGCGCGCAAACCTGCGCATGCAGATCATCGGCAAGTCAGGTGGCATCGACAAGGTTGACTTCGAGTTCTTCTCACTCGCAGTTTCAGCTGTCAACGGTTGTTCACACTGCCTGTCCGCTCACGAACACGAAGTTCGCGAAGGCGGCATGAGCAAGGACCAGGTCAACGAGGCAATCCGTATTGCATCAACCATGGCCGGTGTTGCTCAGGGCATCCAGCTCGCTGAGGCACTCGGTGCATAAATAAAGACTTTGCGCACGGGCTAACCGTACGCAAACTTCAGGACTACCTTCACGGGCGCGCACGTCCACTACCCCAAAACATGTGCGCTTGGGAGGTGGTCCTTTTTTATTTTTACGCCGAGATCCTGATTAATCGACGAAATCCTGATTTAAAACAGGAACTCGTCGATTAATCAGGATCTCGGCGGGGTGGAAACTCAGATAGGGTGGGAAATATGAGTACTCAGCCTCGAGAACCGCACTGGCACGACAACCAGCTACCCGCGTCCACCCCTGATGACGGTGCGCCACCCGTTCGCATCCCGTGGCAGCAAGAACCCGTGAACCTGCAGGGAAACTACGGACAGGCGCCTGACGCCGGTGCACTACATCCCAACTCTCAGTCGGCGTACTCCGCCCATCGTCCTCCTCACAGTTACCCCGGTATGGACGCTCACCCGCCGGTGCCTGCGCGTCAACCGGTCACGCGCGTCCTGGGCTATCACCGGTTGTCTCACGCAGACCCTAATACCCGCTGGTGGTCGCCACTCGTTGAGGGGCTTATCGGGTTGGGCGTTTTTGCGGGGCTTACTTTCATCATTACGCTACCGCTGTTGGCTGCGATGTTCGTCGACCCCTACTACGTGAATGTTCTGACGGCACCGGACCCGATGAAGTCTATGACGGATGCGGCGTTTGAGAACCCGTGGATGTTTGCCTATCTCTTTGGGTCTATTTCCATCATGTTCCCTGCCTTGTGGGTGGCGCGCCTTTGCATGGGGCCTAAGCCCTGGGGTCTTGTTCATTCAGTGGCAGGACGCATGCGCTGGGGCTGGCTGCTGATATGTGCGGGTATTGCGGCTGTAGTTTTTGTGCTTCTTCCAATGATCATCAACGCGGTGCTGGGTGCAGGTGAGGCCCCGCTTTTGCGTCAGCCACCGCAGCACTTGTGGATTTTTATTGTCTTGCTGCTGACTCTCGTTCCTGTGCAGTGTTATGCCGAAGAGCTCGTATTCCGCGGCTACCTCATGCAGACGATTGGACGGTGGCTCCAGCATCCTATCTTTGCGATTGTTCTGCCCGCGCCACTATTTATGCTGGGGCATGCGTATGACCTGTGGGGGCAGGCCTCGGTTTTGTGCATGGGTGTTGCCGCAGGTTTCCGCACCGGCGGGCTGGAATCAGGAATTGCCCTGCACGCGGTTAATAACATCATCGCTATGTTTGGCGGGCTGATGGGAACGGGTGATCCTTTCGTGCAGCAGGGTTCTACTTTTGCCGATTTCGCCGTAGTCTTCGCCATCGAGCTCATCTATGTGCTGGCTGTGCTGTGGGTAGCCAAGCGTCGTAAAATTCAGCGTACGCGCGAGATTACCTACTAGCGCACAGTGCCGGATGCGCCAAGCCCGGCGCAAACCGGCATTCTAGCCCTTGGGGGAGAAAATCCACCGTGCGTTGCGGGCTGAGACCTGTACGGGGATCGGCGGGTTGTCACCCTTGATGCTGTAGCTGTGGGTGTCTTCGCTCTTATCACCTGCGAGAACGTCGAAAAGTTCTGTACCCGAGAGCTCGTCAACGGGGTTTGGATGAGTGTACGCGCCGCTGTCGTAGGTGCTCCCGTCATCGATGCGCTGTGTGTGGTGGGGTGATGCGTGAACCGCTTTTTTCGGGGTCGTAGTAGAAAGCCTGCAGTTGTGAGTCGCTGGCGAAATCACCGGTGACGGTGGGCGCGTGTTCCGGCGGATGCACACGGATTTTCCACTGGCTGCCTTCGGGAAGCTCAATCTGAAAAATGTCGTTGTGCTCCTCAAAGACGTGAGGCATCCAGAAACTGGCACGGTATTCCTTGCCTGTCTCGTCCCACTGTAGGTCGAATTCTTTACCGACAATGGTGTCGAATTCTCCGTTGTCTTTCAGTGTTTCAGCGCGGGAGTGCGCGAAGTATCCGGTCCCAGCTTCCGAGGGTGTGAAGATAAGTTCTGCCCAGGCGAGATTGCGGTAGGCGTCGTCTCTCCTGGCACCGAACATGTATTCACCGTGCGCGGGGGAGCTCTCGGTATCGTCGGTCGCTACATTTTTGGTGTTGTTCGCAGTGAACTCTTTGTAGGAGCCTTCGGGAAAGTCCCGTGCCTCGGGGTGCTGTGCCGCATCGTACTGCTGGTTGAATTCATCGGTACTCTGCGTGAAAAAATGCGTTGGGAGTGCTATGAGAAAGACGCCTGCAACGACCAAAATCCCGATGAATGCGAGGACGCACATATACAGAGCGCGTCGAGGAGAAAAACGTTGTGTGCTCATGGAGGGGGTAATCTATCTAGCGTGCAGTGTTTGAGGTACACATTACCGAAGTTCTCTTTGCCGTTGCGGAGCTTTATTCTCTCGCGCGCTACATTACGGGCAAACACCGGTCGCCGTACACAGCAAAATATGGCCGTAGTAATCTAGTGCCATGAGCATTGACCCACAGCAGAATATTGAAGATCTCGGCGCTTTTGTTCAGGCGTCGCCCACCTCGTTCCATGCGGTTGCTGAAGTTGCGTCGCGTCTTGAAAAATCCGGTTTCACCGCCCTCAACGAAGAGGACGCGTGGGGTGCGGATGCCGCGACCGGCAAGCATTTTGTGGTGCGCGACGGCGCGATTATTGCGTGGGCGGGTGCTGCGCAGGCGGGCAAGGCATCGGGCTATCGCATCCTGGGCGCGCATACTGATTCGCCGTCGTTCAAGCTTAAGCCGAATTCATCGGTGCGTACTTTTTCGTGGAATCAGGTAGGCGTTGAGATTTACGGTGGCCCGCTGTTGAACTCGTGGCTTGACCGCGAGCTGTGTATTGCAGGACGCCTGGCTGTGCTGGATGCGGACGGCAAGGTTGAGCAGCGCCTGGTAACGACCGGCCCGGTGGCGCGTATTGCGCAGCTGGCTATTCACCTTGATCGCGACGTCAATAACGGGCTCAAGCTTGATAAGCAGAACAATATTTACCCGATTTGGGGCGCTGGCGAGTCGAAGGGTGATGTGCTCGGTTATCTCTCCGATCAGGTGCAGGGCGAACCCGTCGATTCCCGCCGCATCCTCGGTTATGACCTGCTGCTGGCTGACACCCAAGCACCGCGAACCTTCGGCGAGAACAACGAATTTTTTGCGTCCGGACGCCTGGACAACCTGTCATCCGTGCACGCCGGTATGACCGCCCTGCAGCGTTTTGTAGAGTCTGAGGATTACAAGGACGCCACCCGCACCGTCATGCTCGCTGCCTTTGACCACGAGGAAGTAGGCTCCGAAACTCGCTCCGGCGCGGCTGGTCCCTTCCTCGAGGATGTTCTCGTGCGCCTGAGCACAGCACGCGGTGAAAGTGCCGAAGAATACCGCCGTTCCGTTGCAGGCTCCATCTGCCTCTCCTCAGATGCTGGCCACCTCACCCACCCCAACTACGCGGGGCATCACGATAACAACGTGCGTCCGCAACCGGCATCCGGCCCGCTACTGAAAATCAATGCGGTGCAACGTTACGCCACGGACGCGATGGGTGCGGGAATCTTCGCTCTGGCCTGCGAAAAGGCTGGCGTGCCCTACCAGGAGTTTGTATCGAATAACAATGTTCCGTGCGGCTCGACCATTGGCCCGATTACCGCAACGCGCATGGGCATGCGCACCATCGACGTGGGTATTGGTTTGCTGTCCATGCACTCGGCACGCGAAATGTGCCACGTGAACGACATGGCGTACATGACCCGCGCCATTGAAGGTTTCTTCTCGCTCTAACCGCTGAAAGTTACTCCTAAAATACGTTTGTACTGACACTAGCGTCAGTACTTTCGCACTATGGGAGTAATTTTTTGAAAGGATCCCATGCCGCTTTCTATCATCGGCGCGTTCTGGCTCATGTCGTTCATGCTTGCGTGGGTGCCCGGCGCAGACCGGGCGTACACCATTAACGCGGCAATCAAACACAGGACGCCTGTGCCCGCTGTTGCCGGTGTCTGGGCTTGGGTTACGTGATCTTGGCTTTGCTGGCGGCCGTAGGGGCGTCTGCCCTGATTGCAGGTGTGCCCGGTGCGCTGGCAACGCTCACCATTGTTGGCTCTGTGTATCTGCTCTGGCTAGGTATAGCGACGCTTCTCAACCCGCCCACCCTGCATGGCGTGGTACCCGATCAAGCGGTGGACGCCGCATCCGGCGCTCCTGTTTCATCCGGTGCATCGGTGCGAGCAACGACGCCTGCACGCCAGTTTTGGACCGGCGCCGGCATCAGCGGGCTAAACCCCAAGGCGCTACTCACGTACGTGGTGTTGCTGCCGCAGTTTACGTCCGTAGATAACACGTGGCCGATAATGATTCAGCTCGGCGTGCTGGGGCACATTCACACGTTCAACTGTGTTCTGGTCTACCTGATTGTGGGGTTCTCTATCCGCAAGGTGCTAAGTAAACGTCCGGCTGCGGCACAGTGGGTATCACGGGCATCCGGCGTCGTCATGATCATCATCGCGCTGACGCTGGTGGGCGAGCAGGTGGCGCACTGGCTGTAGCCCTATTCCCCGCGAGTGGTGGCGCAAAGTTCCAGAAGATGAATCATTTTTTCTGTGACGCAGGCTATGATTTTCGCCCATTTGAGTTTATTCTAGTCCTAAATAAAGTCTTTAGACTCTGACTCAAGAACACTTGATGAAAGGTGGAGCCGATGGCCGGCATTACTTTCTCAGACGTTACCTGTCGCTATGAAGGCGCTAGCCGCGACTCGGTTTCACACCTCAACCTCGATATTAAAGACGGTGAGTTTCTCGTGCTCGTTGGCCCTTCAGGCTGCGGTAAATCCACTGTGCTGCGTATGCTTGCCGGTCTTGAAGAGGTGACCTCCGGCTCCATTCACATCGGCGATGTAGATGCTACCGACCTTCCTTCCCAGGACCGTGACATCGCAATGGTGTTCCAGAGCTACGCGCTGTACCCTCACATGACGGTGCGCGATAACATCGCTTTTCCTCTCAAGATGGCGAAGTTCCCTAAAGACAAAATGAACCGTCGCGTGGAAGAAGCGGCACGCTTGCTTGACCTCACCGATTACTTGGACCGCAAGCCCAAGACTCTGTCGGGTGGCCAGCGTCAGCGCGTGGCGATGGGACGCGCGATTGTGCGAGAGCCGCAGGTCTTTCTGATGGATGAGCCGCTCTCAAACTTGGACGCGAAATTGCGTGTGCAGACACGAACCCAGATTTCTGAGCTCACCACTCAACTTGATGTCACCACGGTCTACGTGACGCACGACCAGACTGAAGCGATGACCATGGGGCACCGCGTAGCAGTGCTCAAAGATGGCGTTCTCCAGCAGGTAGATACACCTTCTAACCTTTATGACCACCCGGCAAATGAGTTTGTGGCGGGCTTTATTGGATCGCCTTCCATGAACATTCTGTCGTGTTCGGTAGACGCAGACGGCGCACGCCTCGAAAACGCAATTGTACCTGTCCCTTCTGAGGTGCGCTCACGGATGCGCTCCGATGGTGTCATTCACTTGGGCGTCCGTCCTGAGGACTTTGAGATTGTGGACCCTGAAGAGGGCTTTGAAGTGCACGTTGACTTGGTTGAAGAGCTGGGCGCTGATGCCTACATTCACGCTTCTTTACCGCGTAGCTCGTCCATTAAACTGAAGAGCCCCAATGTTGAGCGTCCTGCTCAGATTATTATTCGCACTGATGGTCGTAGCCCGATTAAGCGATTCGATCGCCTGTGGATTGCTCCACGCGGTATCGGCCACTTCTTTGATGCTCAGACTGGTGACAGCCTGACTTGCTAAGTGCAAGTAACACACAGCGTCCGAACAGTTGTTCAGACTGTTCGGGCGCATTTCTTGTGCTTTAGAGGTTAGGTTAGGTCCTCTAACGCGTTGAGTCGTACTCTTTCTATGGCAGATTGAATGGCGCCGAGTCGTACCGCTTCTTCGCCAATGGTGGACGTCCGGATTTCGATCCACGGAATATTGAGGTACCTCTGTAGCTGACGGTAAATTTCCGCTGTCTTCCCGCGGAAAGCGGGGGCTGCACCGCCTGCGATATTGATGCGATCGAGGTCCAAGGGACCTGCAAGCACGGCGCACACGCGCGCTAGGGAATCGGTGAGTTCTGTGATGATGGCGCTGGCAACTGCGTCACCGCGTTCTGCTTCTGCAAAGACGTTTTCGGCGGTGATCTTTTCCGGTGTCCAGTGGGCTAGTGATGTTGGCTCGGCTTCACTTTTTCGGATGGCATTCTGTCCGGCTGTGCGCGCCCGGGCGGCAATACCGTCGGTACCCTTAACACCGCTGACGATATCGAGAATCCTGAGCTCACCTGCCATGCCGCGGCGCTGTCGAAGGAGGGTTCCATTGAGTATAATTCCTGCACCAAAACGCTCCCCGGCAAGGACGGTAGCAAATGAGGTTCCCGCAAGCGTGGGGTCTGTGCTGAGGTCTGCTAGGGCGGCGAGGTTGGCATCATTATCTGCAGTGATGTTCCAGGGGAAGCTCTCCCGTAGGGAGGTGAGATCTGGGTTCATGACACTCCAGAACGTACTGGTGCCGTCTTTGGGTGACTTTCCTTCGAAATTGACGGGCGTAGGAACTCCCACCACCACAGTGTGAATGTCATTGGGGGAGAGATCTGCTGTGTCTAAGGTCTGTAGGACAGTTTTGAGAATGTGTTCTCTGCGTTCGCTCGCATTTTTCCACGTGCCATTATAGTTGCGGTGGATAGTTGAAATTTCCGAGCCTGCGAGGTCACTGACGGTTGCAGAGATGCGATGCTCGCCGGCGTCTACGCCGACTACTAGCGCCTGAGACGGGTTGAACTCATAGCGTTTTGCAGGACGTCCCATGGCGTATTCTCCTGCTTTCCTGCTGTCTTGTGCTGAGCGAATCCAGCCTAGTTTTTCAAGGTCTTTGCAGAGTGAAAGCACAGTGGCGCGTGTAAGACCGGTCTTATCCATGATTTCTGAGACGGTTGTTGCTGGGGCTCCCCAGAGGGTCTTGAGAACCGACTGTGCGTTAAGGCTGCGTGGTGAGGTGGGCTTAGTGTTCTCAGCTGAGTTGGGGATGACGGGAGTCATGGGGGAGTCCCCTTTCTGTAATGCCAATTTTTGTTAATTGTATCCGTTGAACTTATTTTATTTAGAGTCTATATTTAGTCTCAATAGAACAAGTGTGCCGCACAACACAGGGAGTAAGTATGGGACGTTCTGGCGCTTCATTACCGCTCATGTCACGACGTAACCTTTTTCAAGCTGGCGCCCTCGGCGCGTTCGCTTTTGGGCTTTCAGCTTGCGGTTCGTCCTCTGCCCCCACCATTAGCCTCTATCAGTCAAAGCCAGAGGTTATTCCATATTTTCGTGACTTGGTAAGCTCCTTTAACACCGAGCATCCAGCTATTCACGCAATTCACGATGCCACGAGTAGCCTCTCGGCGAGTTTCGCGCGTGCAACACCGCCTGACCTCGGTTGCCTCAACTACAACTTTGAAATGGCACGTTTTCAAGAACGAGGTGAGCTCTCCGATCTCTCAGATTTGCTCCCTGAAGCTAACATTGCTCTCAGTGTCCTAGAGCTTGTAGACCAGTACCCCACATACCCTGGCCGCACAAGCGTCATCCCTTACTCCATGATGGGCGCGGCAACGTTCTATAACAAAGATATCTTCGATCAGCACGGTCTGGATGTACCAACCACCTACAGTGAGCTGTTAGATATCTGTGACAAGCTCAAGAGTGCCGGAGTTACCGCTTTTTACTTCACCAGCGCAGACGCGTGGACGCTTGCGCAGGGTATCGCAGACTACAGCATCGGTGGCGCGATTGATGTCGCTGACTTCTTCAAGAGGATGCGCGATTTAGGCACTGAAGCCTCCAACGACTCTGAGGTTTCGTTCTCTAAGAACCTCAAAGAGCCATTAGAAAAAGCTGTAAAACTTGCCGAATACACTAACTCAGACGCCACCTCTCGCAAGTATGCTGACGGCAACGTTGCCTTCGCAAACGGTGAGGCTGCTATGTACTTGCAAGGCCCGTGGGCTATTACCGAAATCATGTCGTTGAATCCCAAGATGAATATGGGTATCTTCCCGTTGCCAATGACGGAGAACCCCGAGGACCGTAAGGTGCGCGTCAACCTCGACCTTGCCCTGTGGATTCCCGAAGGCTCTCAGCATAAGGACGAGGCACGTGAGCTGCTCAAATACCTCATTCAGCCTGAGATCGCTGATAAATACAACGCTGCCAATAACGGCTTTGGTGTGCGAGCAGATGCTCCTGCAGTTAGCGACGAACGCTTGAAAGACCTTCAGGGTTTCATCGACAAAGCTGCGTTTTACCAGGGAACTTCAACCGCGATTCCCAAGACGATTCCCTTCGAAAACTATATGCAGAGCGTTTTCACCGGAGGAAATATCGAAGAAACGTTGGCAACACTCGATGGGGACTGGCAACGCAACGCGCGTCGTCAAGGAACCAACTAGGCACCGACTCAGAAGAGGAAAATCATGTCGTCTGTAGTTTCAACTACTTCCAAGCGTCGCCGACGCGGGCGCGTAGAACCCATGTTCTACTACTTCTTGGTGCCCGCGCTGGTTCTTTTCACCCTGTGCATCACTGTTCCCGCACTGATGGGTATCTACTACAGCTTTACTGACTCTATTGGTTTCGGTGAGTATAACTTTGTAGGTCTCAACAACTACGCGGTGCTCTTTAGTGATCCTGCGATTGTGAAGTCTTACCTGTTCACTATCGGTGTTTCGTTACTGACCGTTATTTTGGTGAACGTTATTGCGCTGTTTTTGGCCATCGGACTGACGAGTCAGATTAAGATGCGTACTGCCCTTCGCACTATCTTTGTGCTTCCGATGGTGGTTTCGGGCATCATTATCTCGTTTGTCTTCCAGTTCATCTTTGCCAACACTGTGCCTGCCGCAGCAGCCAATATGCACTTGCCTTTCCTCCAAGAATCTATCCTGGCAGATCCTAAACTGGCATGGCTGGCAATCGTGCTTGTGACCACCTGGCAGGCAGTGCCCTCGGCAATGCTGATTTATATTGCCGCACTGGTGACGATTCCCAACGACGTCTATGAGGCATCGGCACTCGATGGTGCACACTCACCGCAGCAGCTCATGCGCATCACCCTACCCATGATTTCTGGTTACGTGCTGATTAACGTCATTCTTGGATTTAAGGGCTTCTTGAGCATGTACGACATCATCGTCGGTTTGACCAACGGCGGTCCGGGCACATCAACTCGCTCGGTAGCAATGACCATCTTCACCGGTTTTGATACCGGCGACTACGCCTACCAGATGGCGAACTCCACTATCTTCTTCATCATCACCCTAGCTATCGCACTGATTCAGCTGCGTGTATCTCGCGGAAAGGCACAGTTCTAATGACCGCACAAGTACTGCCCGAAACCCCGCTTCAAGAAGAAGTAAAAAACTCGGCCCCGCGTCGTCGCATCCGCAAGTCAACCAGCTCAGCGTGGATTAAGACGCTACTTCTTGCACTGTGCTCACTCACTGTCTTGCTGCCCTTCTTGGTCGCAGTCTTGATGGCTTTCAAAACGACGGATCAAGCAATCCTCAACCAGGCTTTTGCTCTGCCTAAGCCCTGGAGTATTGAAGGATTCAAAGAGGCATGGACACTGACCAACTTTCCCCGTACTTTCGCGGTATCTGTTCTTATCACGGTCTTCACCGTACTGTTCTCAGTACTGGTCAGCGCCATGGCGTCCTATGCTATCGCTCGTAACTGGAAGCGCAAGTTCTTCCGCTTCTCTAGCTACTACCTCATGGCAGCAATGTTTCTGCCCTTCCCCGTGCTGGCACTGTCGCAGGTAAAACTCTCCGGTTATGTGGGGCTCGATAACCCCGTCGGCGTTATCCTGTTGCACGTCATGTTTGGGTTGTCCTTCAACGTCCTGCTTTTCACCGCTTTTATTCGTTCACTACCCGAAGAACTAGAAGAAAGCGCTCGAATGGACGGCGCGTCTCCGTGGCGTACCTTCTGGACCATTATTTTTCCGCTCATGCTCCCCATGAGCGCGACTGTGGCTATCTTTGCGATGCTGTCATCATGGAATGACTTTATGATGCCGTCCATGATTATCGCGGATCCCAGCTTGCAGACATTGCCTGTAGTACAAAAGATGTTCCAGACTCAGTTCTCTAATAACTACAACGTGTCGTTCGCTTCGTACCTGCTAGCGATGACACCGTCTATTGTTGCTTACATTTTTACCCAGAAATGGGTGATGTCTGGTCTTACCCAGGGCGCTGTAAAGTAAATTTTCCACACAACACTATCTAGGAGAGACAGTGACTCAACCCAAGGATTTCAACGGCGAAACCCCGCTCGGCATTGACCCCGATTGGTGGCGTCAGGCAGTGGTGTACCAGGTGTACCCGCGCTCTTATGCGGACGCGGACGCCAGCGGTATCGGTGACCTCAAGGGCATTACCTCACGCGTTCCCTACCTCAAGGAACTGGGCGTGGATGCTATCTGGCTTTCACCGTTCTACCCTTCACAGCTGGCTGATGGCGGTTACGACGTTGATGATTACCGCGATGTTGACCCCAAGATCGGCACTTTGGATGACTTCGACAAAATGTCGGCTGCTCTCAAGGAGGCTGGTATCAAGCTGATTGTTGATATTGTGCCTAACCACACCTCTAATCAGCACGAATGGTTCAAGGCTGCCCTGGCGGCTGGCCCCGGTTCCCCCGAGCGTGACCGTTACATCTTCCGCGAAGGTAAGGGTGAAAACGGTGAAGAACCACCGAGCGACTGGGTCTCAATCTTCGGTGGTCCCGCATGGGAACGCGTCGAGGATGGCCAGTGGTACCTGCACCTCTTCGCCCCCGAACAGCCTGACCTCAACTGGAACAACCCCGACGTCCACGAGTACTTCAAAAAGACCTTCCGTTTCTGGTCAGACCGCGGCGTGGACGGCTTCCGCATCGACGTTGCGCACGGTTGCGCTAAAGGCGATATGTGGGGCGACCTTCCCAGCGAGGCTGAGCTTCTTGCCATGCCCAAAGATGGTAACCACCCCATCTGGGATCGCGACGACGTCCACGACATCTATAAGGAGTGGCGTGAGGTCTTCAACGAGTACAACCCGCCGCGCACCGCTGTGGCTGAGGCGTGGGTTGAGACCGACCGACGCCCACCATACGCATCACCCGAAGAACTGGGTCAGGCGTTCAACTTCGACCTTCTTTCAGCGCGTTTCGATGCGGGCGAATTCAAGAAGATTGTCACCGATAACCTTGAGCTTTCTGCCAAGTCGGGTTCATCATCTACCTGGGTGCTGTCTAACCACGACGTGGTGCGCCATGCAACGCGCTACGGTCTTGCTATCGACCCCGAGAAGACGAATGAGCAGGTAGCTCGCGAATGGCTTCTAGCGGGCGGTAGCGAGGATCAGCTCGACCGCGAACTGGGTGAAAAGCGCGCTCGCGCAGCTACCCTCTTTGAGTTGGCTCTGCCCGGTTCCGCCTACCTCTATCAGGGTGAAGAGCTCGGTTTGCACGAGGTTGCTGACATCCCTGATGCTGAGCGTCAGGACCCCACTTTCTTCCGCTCACCCGGCGTCAACATTGGTCGTGACGGCTGCCGTGTGCCCCTGCCGTGGACGCGTGAAGGTGCCTCCTTCGGTTTCGGTGAGGCTAAGGCACATCTGCCTCAGCCGGCATGGTTCGGTGACTACTCAGTGCAGGCTCAAGAGGACGACGCCGCGTCCACCCTCAACCTCTACCGTGTGGCCCTTAAGGCGCGACGTGAGTTGCAGACTACCGAGGGGCTAGAATGGCTGGAGTCCGGTAGCGAGGACGCGTTGGCTTTCCGTCGTCCCAACGGCTGGGTGAATTTCACCAACTTCGGTAATGAGCCCGTGCAACTGCCCGCTGAGCTTGCCGTAGGTGAGTTAAAGGTGGCGTCCGCGGACGTCAGCGGCGATATTGTGCCCGGCGCGACGACGGTTTGGCTGAAGCTGAGCTAACCTCTGAGGCGAAAACTTACTCCCTGAGTGCGTTTGTACTGACGCTAATGTCAGTACAAACGCACTCAGGGAGTAACTTTTTCCAGACTAAGCCTTGTACCAGGTATCTGCCGGGGTAACGGGTAGGGCACGCTTGTGGCGTGAGCGCAGGTACTTGCCTTCGAGGTTCTCGGCGGCAGCGGCATCAATCTGCTTGCCTTCAAGATAATCGTCGATCTGGTCGTAGGTGATGCCGAGCTCGTCCTCATCGGTGCGGCCGGGCTTGCCGTCGAGTAGGTCTGCGGTGGGCACCTTCCCCCCCAGGCGATCCTCAGCACCGAGGGTTTTCAGTAGCAGGCGGTTTTGACGCTTGTTCAGGCCAGCCAGGGGTAGGACGTCTGCGCCGCCATCGCCGAACTTGGTGAAGAAACCGGTGATGGATTCTGCCGCGTGGTCAGTACCTACAACGAGCAGGTTCTTTTCACCTGCAATCGCGTACTGTGCAATCATGCGGGCACGTGCTTTGACGTTGCCCTTGTTGAAGTCTGCGATGTCGCGCAGAGTTGCCTCGTTGAATGCGGATGCGAAGCCGTCGACCGCGTCACCAATATTGAAGGTGACGGTGTGCTTGGGGCGGATGAACTTGAGGGCTACCTGTGCGTCGTCTTCGTCTGCCTGGGTTTTGTAGGGTAGGCGCATGGCAACGAAGTCGACGTCGGTGCCTTCGATGGCGAGTTCTTCGACGGCGAGCTGGCAGAGTCGACCTGCGAGGGTTGAGTCTACGCCGCCGCTGATGCCGAGCACGAAGCCCTGCGTGCCGGTTGCTTTGAGGTAGTCGCAGAGGAATCGGACGCGTTTGCGGATTTCTTCTGCGGGGTCAACCTCAGGGTGTACGCCGAGTTCTTCGATGATTTTCTTCTGGAGTTCGCTCATATAACCATGGTAGTCTGTGTGAGCGGGGTTATAAAACGTGAGGGCGGTTGGGTTGCTTATAGCGAAATTGTTTCTAGGCAGGAAGGACGCGGTCTCCTCCACTGCGCTGGTAGGGGCCCGGTAGAGCCAGCTCTACTCTTTAGGCTTACCCCTGTTGGGCGCGGTTTGGCGCCGATAGACTGGATACATCAGATGTAGTTCCCATGAAAGAGAAGAGCAATGAGCACCTCGCCCAACCCGGAAAATCCTAATTTCGATAACGAAAACCGCGAAAATAGTGCGGGGCAGAACCCCTACGGTAGCTACCGTCATTCAGAGAACCAGCAGGGCCAGCGTCAGCAGCCGCGCCAGCTGAATGAGCAGCCCGGCCAGTTTACTCAGCAGCCCGGCAACGTTGGCTTTGGCGGCCAGCAGGGCTATGGGCAGCCTCACCACGGCCAGTTCAACCAGAACGCCGGTTTTGGCGGTCAGCAGCAGACTTTTGACGCTTACGGTAATCCCATTCCGTCGGATGCCAAGATGATTGCGGTGCTCTCGCATCTTTCATCCTTGGTGGCTACGGTTCTCAGCGCGACGTTCTTGAGCTTTGTGGCACCGCTGATTTTCTGGTTATTTACAAGGATAAGCCGGGGTACGCGTTTGTGCGCGTGGCATCCGCCGGTGCCTTTAACTTCAACTTCACCATGTGGGTGATCAACATGGCGGCGTGGCTGGTTATCGTGATTACTTTCGGTATTGCAGCTGTCTTTATGTGGATTGTTTTCTTAGCAACTACCATCGCGATGCTGGTCTTCCATATCATTGCGGCGGTTAAGGCTAATAACGGCGAGGTCTACAACTATCCCATGCAGATTCGCATCCTCAAGTAGCTAGCTCTGTGTAAACACAAGGAGGCGTGGTGTCTTCTCTTCAGGAGAGGACGCCGCGCCCCCTTGGTATTGGGGCTCTTTAGCGTTTTACTTAGCAGTATAAAGTTGCTGAGCTTCCTTATTTTTGATCTGAATCTGCTGAGCCGACGGTAGTGGGCTTTCTAAATCATCAAAACTATAAGTGCGCGTGAGGTCGGTAGGAACCTTCCAACGCGTACCTGTATCTGCGAGCGAACCGTGTTTTACATCGTAGTACCCGACTTTTCCGCTCAGTGCAATACCACGTGCCCCGTGCATCGATCCCACCAAATGATGGTGAAAGCGAGTCGTCAACCATACCTGATGGGGTGCAAATCTAAACCCTGAACGCCAGAAATGTGCAAAGGGGATAAACCCATTATCCTCAGAAATGTATTCGCGAAGCGATGCGTAACCAGCGTAATCATCGCCTGGAATTGCTTCAACGTAGAAAGTCTTTTCGCGTGGAATGCCTAGTTTCTCGATTTGAGCTTTGGCATACGAAATCAGCTGGGTATGAGCATTTTCATCCAAGGCATCATTCTGGATGCAGATATATAGCTCTGATTCTTCTGGTGTATAACTCTGCTCAGAAAAAGTGGGAACTCCGGTTACGAGATAAGCATCGTCGTAACCGCGCGCTATTCCCAGACTGTCTGCGCTTGCCTGATCTCTTACACTGACGTACTCAAAGTCATGAAAGTCTTCAGGAACTCGGGGCATTAAACCTTGTCCAGTAGCAAGCAGGCGTGCTCCGGAGATTTCACGGGCAGCACGCATCGCATCTACCAGCAGGGTATTCTCCTGCCAGATAGCGTTGACGAACCCACCTCCTAATAAGTGAATCGTTGTGGCTTCTCGTAGTTCCAAGAGACCAACATCGAATTTAGGAGACCCCAAATCTCTGACCAGCTCAGCTGGAGTGCGGTTTAATCCGTGAACATGTTCGTGGATAGCTCGAAAAAGAGTATTAGTGATGTGAAGACGAGGATGTATTCCCTTAAGAAGTGAGGCAACTGTACCAGGTTCTCGCACGTCTAACCAAACATCAACATCTGGGTGATGTTCTGCTAAAAAATGTAGCCAACGAGCAGCTATGAGTTCATCACCGTAGTTGGGAAAACCAGCCATGGAGATCAAATAGACAGGACCTTCAAAGGAAGACTCGGGTACGACTTGTGCCTGGGTAGATGCGGATTTTAGTCCGAGAACTTTGGAGAACATAGTGTGAATTTTACTCAGAAAACAGGGGACGAACATGGTAAGAGGGTGGTCTTAACGGTTTTGCCGTTGAGACCACCCTTCTTAACTTTGCGTTTGGTTCAGTAAGTTCTATTTGTTGTTGAGAACTTGCTGATCAAAGCGGAAGATGAATGCGGCCATCTGACCACGTTCAATGGATGCAGAAGGACGGTACGTGCCGTCGTCCCAGCCGTTGGCGATGCCCTGTGAATGCATCCACGCGATTTCTTTGTAGAAGACGTAGTCAGTGGGTACGTCCTTGAACGGTGAGGTTGCCGGTGGGGTGTACTGTGGTGATCCTGCCATGCGGTAGAAGAATGCTGCCATTTGGCCACGTTCTACTGACGCAGCGGGACGGAAGGTGCCATCGCTCCAACCGGTAGTGATGCCGCGGCTTGCCAACCAGGAAATCTCGTTGTAGAACACATAGTCCTTGGGAACGTCGGTAAAGCGAGCGTCCTGAATCTTGATGACGCTGGTCTTGCCAACGCCTACAACCTGAGCCTTAGCGCCGTCCTCACCTGCATGGATACCGGAGAGATCACCGGTCGCATTATGCATGTGCAGGAACAGAGCCTTGGTGTCGTGCTGTGAGTTACCGAAAGCAACCAGGCTGGTTTCGGGAGCATCAACGAACAGTGAGCCATTCACGTTCTTATCCGCACCGAATGCGAGTTCCGGATTGACGGGGTTGTAAGAGACCCAGTCAGTGCCTTCAAAGTCACCCTGCTGTGCCCAGCTGGATGAGAAGACCTTGTAGCGGAAGTTCTGAGCCTGCTCATCGGTAATGCCCAGCTTGTCGTACTGGACGGGCAGAACCATCGCGTTGGAGTCCATGGTGTTGGTGTCAATATCGCCAAATGAGCCGTTGAGAGGCTGTAGGTCTACGATGTCGAACTTACCCTCTGCGTTGCGCTTGTGCAGCTCAACTACGGGGTAATCAAGACCGGTGACGCGTGAGGTAATAGCGAAGAAGTCTGCCTGACCGTCATTGTCGATATCGATATCAATCTCGTAGCCGAAGTTGGGGTTTACGGTGTCCCAGTTACCCCATGAGGTGAGACCGAAGTTCACGAACGCGGGCTGATCCTTGACGCCCGCTACACGCTGTGCCGGGATGGTGGAGTTAGCGCCTGCGTACTGCAGATCTGCTGCCTGAGCTGAAGGAATCGGAAGCTTGCCGGTAGGAATACGCGGGCTTTCGATGCCGAGCTGGAAGGCGCCCAGTGCTGATACGTAGCCGTTCTGGTTGAGTGATGAGCCTGCAAGCTTTACCTTTGCAACCTCTTCATCGGTAGCGAAGTTAATCTTGCTGTCTTCAACCTTCATGTCAGAGACCGGCTTGGGCGCAATCTGAACGGAAGTGCGCAGCTGCAAGCCGCCGTCGGTCAGAATCAAACGGCTTGAGACGGTTGAAATGTACTGGCGTGCCTCGTCCAACTGTTTTTCTTCGGTGGAAGCGTCAAGCTGCTTTGCGAGCTTGGAGCTGTCGATGGTTGCAGTCAGAGTGATTTCAGCGGAGGAGTGCGCACCCACGCTCACGGATGAGGGAGCTGAGATGCTTACGCCTTCCAGGCTGGAGCTGTCTGTCAGCTTGACCTCAAAGGTGCGTGCGTTATCGCCGCGGTTTTCAACGGTGACCTTGCGGGTCAGGGTAGTGGTGTCGCCGTGAGCTACCTCAGCTACGCCGAAGGAGGTTGAAACCTGCTCGGGGCGGTCTGAGTTGTAGAGGAAGACATCGTCGTTGATAGCTGCCAATGCGTCGATGCGACCCGAGCCTACGCGCTCAACAGAGAATACATCGCCTTCATCGTCCACGAGATCGTGGTTAGCGGTGTTCATGATTGCTGCCTTGATGTTGGCAGGTGAGTAGTCGCGGTGTGCCTCAAGAACCAGTGCGGCAACACCCGCTACGTGCGGGGACGCCATAGAGGTACCGGTCATGACGGCGGGGTCTGAGCCACCTGCAACGCCTGCTGACTTAATGGAGGTGCCGGGTGCTGCAACGTCGGGCTTGGTAAAGCCCTGTGAACCGTGCTGGCCGCGTGAAGTTGAGGGATTCAAGGTGTCGCGTGCGCCGGTCTCAACAGCAACGGTTGACTGCCAATCGGCGTTGAGCTGGATCTTAGCTCCGCCCTGCTTGACGGCTTCACGAACCTTCTCGGCGCTATCGGAATTGATGCGTACGCCGGGAATGGTGGTGTTGCCAGCGATGCCGGAATCCTCAAGCTTCACCTGTGATGCTAGAACGACGCCCTTACCGCCTGCTGCCTCAATGTGGTCAAAGCGAACCTTTGAACCGCAGGGGAAGTCACCGGTCTCATCTGACCAGTCAATGAAGACCCACTTGCCCGCAAAATCAGTACCGTCGGGGTACGCATCGCAAGCGTAGGGGTTCTCGGGAGTGGTCATGACGATTTCGCCGGTCAGCTGATCTTCGGTTGCAGAACCGTAGTCGAAGTTCGCGCTGTAGTCACCAACAACGTCACCGAGCCCCTTGGGCGCAAGAATCTTTGCCTTGTCACCGTAAGCGTAAGAGCCAATGGAGTTTGCAACGGTTAGCGATGAAATGGTGTTACCGGGGGTACCCAGAATGTTGTAGGTATCGCCTTCGCCGTTGTAACCGTTAGCGTTACCTGCTGCAATAACGGACAGAGTGCCGTTGCGGTAGAGGGCATCCACGATTGCGTTTTCGGGATCATCAACAGAACCGAAGTCTGAACCGAGGGACAGGTTGACGATGTCTGCACGGTCTGAGAAGTCGCCGTCACCGTTGGGGTCAAGCGCCATATCCAGTGCCTGGCCGGTGAGGTTGGTTGAACCTTCACAACCAAAGACGCGGAAGCTCATGAGCTGCGCCTCGGGTGCTGAACCCGGGCCAATCTTCATGTCTTTGACCTGCTCTGCGGTGAGCTTGGTGTAATCGCCCTTGAAGGTGGTGCCGTCAGCGTTGACGCCGTAACCAGCGGTGGTGCCTGCAACGTGAGTGCCGTGGCCACCAAGTTCACAGTCAAGAGGGTTGCTGTCGGGCTGAGGAGCCTTGTCAGCCTGTTCAGCGTCGTAATCATCGCCGGCAAGATCGTAGCCACCCACGAACTTTTCGGGGTCGTAAAGCTTGCTGTCGGCAGCAGGCATATCCTTAGATGCCTTAGCTGCCTTGTACGCCTCATCGGTGCCCGGGCCACCAAAATCAGCGTGAGTGTAGTCAAGACCGGAGTCAATCACTGCTACCTTGACGTCCTTACCGGTGTGGCCGGTCTGAGTCCAAGTATCAATAGCCTTGGTGTCGATGACGGTGCCACCGTTAGTGCGCTCTTTAGGGATGATGCGGGCAATATGCTCAACATCGCTGCGTCCTGCAAGATCGCGCAGTGCCTGCGCATCGCCCTGAAGTGCCACGCCGCGCACGGTGTTGTGCGTGGTATAGAGAACCTCAGAGTTTGCCTGATCAGAAACCTGAGCGGCCTGGGATTCCACTGCCTTTTCAATGGATTGCGCCTGTGCAGTTGCCTTGACGGGTTCTGACTTGCCTTGGCGAACATTCGCGGGCTGCGTTGCCTCGAATGCGCCGCTGCCTTTGAAGGTGACGAACACGGCTACCTGGCCGGATGCGTCCTTCAAATTGCCGCTGACCTTAGACGTTGCAGGGTTGGTGACGGTGGGGGTTGCCTTGCTCAAATCCAGCGCCTGAGCAGCGGGGAAGGCTGCAAGCGGTAGCGCCAAGCTAAGACCCAAAGCCGTGGACGTGCATGCACGCATAAACTTCTTGCGCGGTGATGTGTTTTTCATATGGGTTCCTCGGGGAGTTTCCAAAGTGGATGTGGTGATATAGTTCACTCACTATTTAGTGGTATGTGTCACCGCTCTGTCAAGGAATCCTGTGAAAAAATCCACCAAATGGGCAAAATGCAGCTTTCTTACGTCATGAACCTTTTGTGACAAACTGTTCTTTGACGTGCAGAAATACCGGCTAGATAAGCTCCAGATGCGCAAAACCCTTATAGAGACCATCCTCGGTGACATCCGCCGTTACCCAGTCAGCTGCGTCCTTGACACCCTGCCCAGAATTACCCATAGCGACGCTACGGGCAGCGTATTCGAACATCGGAATATCCACTGCGGCGTCACCAAACGCTACAGTGTCAGCCTGCGATTTATTGAGATGCTCTACCAGCTTTTGCATAGCGGTTGCTTTAGTGATTCCATCAAGCGCTAAATCGCCAAACAGGGCGTGCTCACCCTTGCCGCCCCAAGTACCCGCTTTCAGATGAGGAAACTGCTGTTTAGCATCCAGAAAATCCTGGTAATCATGCAGAACAAAACTGATCTTATTGAGGTCACTGCGGTAGAGTTCGCCGTCAAAAATCATCTCGGGAAAAGCCTTGCGCAAGGTGAAGGACGCGGCGTCCTGGTTGCCCTTGCCCGCGGCATAGTCGCGAATAGCGGTGGCAGCTCCCTCCTCAAAATCTGGGCTGGCAAATAGGCCGTTATTGCTTTCAAGGAAGAAGGGGAGACCTCGGGCTGTCAGCCAATCCACGATGCCCCGCGAATCTTCAGCGGAGATAAGCTGGTGAGCAACCACCTCTTCACGGTGCTCCACGTAGCTGCCGTTGCCGCCAATCAGCCCGTCGACACCGATATCCCAAAGCTCCTGATAAATTTCTGCGCGGCTACGACCGGTACACAAATACACCAGATGCCCGTTGGCGCGCGCGGCACGGATAGCCTGCACCGCAGAAGCAGGAACCTTGCCTTCGTAATCGCAGACAGTGCCATCGACGTCCAAAAAAATCAGCTGAGACAATTCAACCTCCACACAAGTAACTGCACTTTTAAGCCTAGCTACCACCCGCTCCGAGAGGTCAATGTAAGACAGTTTTTAACCCCAAACCCGTCCAAAATTGACCTCTCGACCACTCAACCGCAACTTGTCAGCATAAAAACCCGCAAAAGATAGCCCGCCTACACATCAGACGGGTATTCTTAAAAGCTGGTGTGCACTGCACTTATGCCGTCCAGCAGCGCGGTGTAGAAACCACGCTCACGCACACCGCACCTGCTGTGAAATTCAGCCGGGTGAAGCATCCTTACCAAGGAGTACACATTTCATGCCAGCGATCGTAATCGTCGGTGCCCAGTGGGGCGACGAAGGTAAAGGCAAAGCAACCGACCTGCTCGGCGGACGCGTCGACTACGTTGTCAAGCCCAACGGCGGCAATAACGCAGGCCACACCGTTGTTGTCAACAGCCAGAAGTTCGAGCTCAAGCTCCTTCCGGCAGGCATCCTCTCAGAAAACGCTGTACCCGTTATCGGTAACGGCGTTGTGGTAAACCCCGAAGCTCTCTTCGAAGAAATTGACGGTCTTGAAGCACGCGGTGCAGACACCTCAAAGCTCAAGATCTCAGCAAACGCGCACCTGGTAGCGCCCTACCACCAGACCATGGATAAGGTCACCGAACGCTTCTTGGGTAAGCGCGCTATCGGAACCACCGGACGCGGCATCGGTCCCGCTTACATGGACAAGGTAGGACGCCTGGGCATCCGCGTTCAGGATATTCTCGACGAGTCTATTCTGCGCCAGAAGGTAGAAGGCGCACTGCGTCAGAAGAACGAACTGTTGGTGAAGGTCTACAACCGTCACCACGTAGAAGTTGAAGAAATCGTTGAGTACTTCATGAGCTACGCTGAGCGCCTCAAGCCCATGATTGTTGAGTCCACTCAGCTACTTAACGACGCGCTGGACGAGGGTAAGAACCTGCTCATGGAAGGTGGCCAGGCAACTTTCTTGGATGTTGACCACGGCACCTACCCCTTCGTCACCTCATCCAACCCCACCGCTGGCGGCGCATCCGTCGGCTCAGGCGTTGGCCCCACCCGCATCTCACGCGTGATTGGTATTCAGAAGGCATACACCACCCGCGTGGGTGCTGGCCCCTTCCCCACCGAGCTCTTCGACGAGATGGGCGAGTTCCTGCAGAAGACCGGCGGCGAGTTCGGCGTGAACACCGGCCGCCCGCGTCGTTGCGGTTGGTACGATGCTGTGCTGGCGCGTCAGGCAGTGCGCATCAATGGCTTCACCGATCTGTTCATCACCAAGCTGGACGTTCTCACCGGCCTGGATAAGATTCCGGTATGTGTAGCTTACGACGTTGACGGTGTGCGCTTTGATGAGATGCCCATGACCCAGTCGGACTTCCACCACGCGAAGCCCATTTACGAGTACTTCGATGGCTGGACCGAGGACATCACCGAAGCTAAGTCACTCGATGAGTTGCCCGAGAACGCTCGCAAGTACGTTGAGAAGCTTGAAGAAATCTCAGGATGCCGCATCTCAGCAATCGGCGTTGGCCCCGGCCGCGAGCAGACCATCGTCGTGCGCGACCTTATTGAGGACGAGAAGTAAAAAGAACGAGCTAGCCCCCGATGTTCCGCTCATTCACTGACCTTAAAGTATCAGTGGAAGAGCGAAACACCGGGGGTTAGTTTTTAAGAACCTATTTGCTGGGGCGGCTAGAGCGTGCGAACTGCTCAGCCTTGGCTGCCTCGCTCTGGAACTTCTTCTTGAAAGCGTCGATGCGGGTCTTGAGGTTACCGCCGATCACGTGGTCTTTGCCAGCCAACAGCGCTTCAACGCCGCGTCGGGCAACCAACGCTGGATCGTTCTTCCAGCTGTTATCACCGAACTTGGTGTTATCCATCTTTGCGGTGTGGTGGAAGTCAGTGGCGGTTGCACCGGGCAAAAGCGCGGTCACTGAAACGCCGTAATCCTTCATTTCTTCACGCAAACCCTGGGCGAAGCTGTACATGAAAGCGCGGGTGGGGCCGTAAATAGACTCGAACGGGGTGGGAGTCAAGGCTGACATTGAAGTGGTAATAAGGATGCGTCCACTACGCTGCTTTGCCATAGCGGTCACGACCTTCTTCGCGAGCTTAACCTGCGAAGTGACGTTTAAGTTCAGCATATACAGCTCTTCGTCGAGGTCAGTATCGACGAAAGAGCCGCCCAAGCTCTTACCCGCGTTGAGTACGGCAATATCCAGCGGGCGTCCTAGCTTTTCAACCTCTGCCCACAGCTGCTCAACGCCGCCATCGGCTGTGAGATCAACCTGCACAGGGTAGACTTTGCCGCCGTGCAGGTGCTTGCTGGATTCGTGCACGCGATCGGATGCGCCAACGGTGATGATATCGTAACCGCGCTGGGCTAGTTGCTGCGCAATGTTGAAACCAATACCGGCTGATGAGCCTGTAACCAGTGCCAAGGGAGCCATGTTTTTACCTTTCATGTATCAAAAAGTCTTTATACTTATCTTTCTCTTCCGAACAGTCAAAGTAAAGGTATAAGACGCATCGTTACCGTGTAGCGAACACTGCGAGCGCCGCAGAAAGCGATGCTCGCTAGGACTTTTGCTGCGGGATATACGGCATCGGGAGTACCCTAGAGACAAACACCTACCAGAAACGATGCCATGCACAAACTTGCTTCTTTGCTTGCCGAGATTTTCTCTCCGTTTATTCTCTGCGGAATCCTTATCTCGACCATTGCGCTAGCTACAGACCCGCATCCGCTACCTGCTATTGGGGTTGCCCTGGGTTTTCTTGTTCTGGTGCCGCAGGTACTATCGGTTCGCCTGTATAAAAGCGGCAAAACCACCGACCGTTTTGTGCAGGTGCGTGAACAGCGCACGCAACTGTACGTCAGGACGCTGGTATCCGTTGTCATCGGATGCCTGCTGCTTAACCTGCTTCCCACAAGCCGTGACGTGCAGCTCATCATGAATACCGCTGCCGCGACTCTGGTCGTTGCGATGCTTCTCAACTTCATCATCAAAGTCAGTATTCATGCCCTGATGGCGGCGTTGTTCGGGATTGTGTTGCCGGTGTATTTGGGTGGGGCTACGCTCTATTTTGTGGTCGGGGCACTTATCTGGGCGGTGACTGTCTGGGCGCGCCTGCACAACAAGCGTCATAGTGCGCTCGAACTTGTGTTGGGGACGCTCGTGGGTGGCATCGTTGCTCTGTTTTACCTGAGCGCGCTGAACTAACCCTTGGCGCTGCGCTCATCCACTGGGACTTTAACACCTTGTAGTGAGCGGAACACCGGGGGTAATCGTTTTCGTGCAACGCCGTGTCCTCACCTAAGATAGAAACCATGTCTTTGCTACTCAATAAAGTAGCCCGCATCGACGGGCCGATTGAAGAAATCGAAACACTGGCCGAACTGGAAACTAAGTTTTCTGCCGACAGTGATGACCGCGCCTTCATCGGCCTGCTCGACCCAACACACGATGATCTTCAGCTGCTCACCCGCATCTTTGACCTGCACGAGCTGGCAGTGGAAGACTCCGAACACGGTCACCAGCGCGCGAAGCTCGACCGCTACGGTAGCACCTACTTTCTGGTTCTGCGCCCCACCGTTTACCTCGACGAGACAGAAGAAGTCCGCTTTGGTGAGACCCATATGTTCGTGGGTAAAAACTTTGTTATTTGGCTGGTAAAGGACGCGCTGCGTTCTCAAGAAAAAACCCGCAAAGCCATGCAGGACGCCTTCCAAGAAGCACTGGATGAAGAAGGGCGTCCTGTCGTCCCGCTCGTCTTCTTGCACCGCGTCCTTGACTCGCTGGTAGATAGCTACTTCCCTGTAATCGAAGGCCTTGAAAATGACGGGGACGAGGTTGAAGATACCCTGTTTGCCGATAATTCAGAGGCCTCCGAAATCTCTCAGCGCACCTACGGATTGTTGAATGAGGTGAGCGACTTCAAGCGTGCGGTAAAACCTGTGGGACAGATGCTGGATATTCTGATGGGACGCATCCGAATCCTTGCCAAGGCGGAAGACAACGAGGAGCAAGTAGAACTCATCCGCCGGTTTAGAGACGTCAACGACCACGTTTTGCACGTCAACGACCGCGTGGACGACCTGCGAAATTCACTGGAGAACGCGCTCGCTGTGAACTCCACTATTGTTGCGGAGCGCCAAAACGATGACATGAAGCGTATCTCTGCGTGGGCGGCAATTCTGGTTGCTCCCACTATTATCGGCTCAATTTACGGCATGAACTTTGATGATATGCCTGAGCTCCACTGGGCATTTGGCTACCCCGCGTCATTGACGCTCATGGTTCTTGTGTCCTTTGGGCTGTGGGTTGTGTTCAAGCGTAAGGAATGGCTGTAAATTCCTTGAACCGTGAGAGGGGAGGGATGTACCGTTTTTAAGCTCAAAAACGGCACATCCCTCCCCTCTCACGTTATTTTTGCAGGTTGCGTTCTGCCTACCCCCACCCGGTGTGTGAAAAAATAGTGGGATAACCCCGTCGCACTACTTTAGGAACACGATGCTAGAGCATGACTCCTCCCGCGAATTTCATGAAGCCCTCATACCGGCGCTCAGCGCCATGCGAGCAGTTGGTGAAGATTTTACTCAGCTCATGATGGAATACCAGTTCGGTATCAACGAAGTCATGACAAAGGTGGAGATTCTGCGCCAAGAGTTCATGCAGCGCAACCGCTACAACCCCATCGAGCACGTTAGCTCACGCATCAAAACCCCCGAAAGCATCGCGAAAAAGCTAGTGCGCAAGGGTATCTCCATGGATGCGGAGCAGATTGCTCAGAACATTTTTGATATCGCGGGTATTCGCATCACCTGCAGCTTTATCGCCGACACCTACCGGGTGCTGGATGCGCTCGCCTCCCAGTCTGACATCACGGTTTTGCAGGTCAAAGACTACATTAAGAACCCCAAACCCAACGGGTATAAGTCTCTGCACGCGATTGTGCAGGTGCCGGTCTTTCTATCTACCGGGCCCAAGGACGTCGTGGTTGAGCTGCAGATTCGCACGATTGCCATGGATTTTTGGGCGGCTTTGGAACACAAAATCTTCTACAAGTACGAGGGTGAAGTGCCTGATCATTTGGTCGATGAGCTTACCGAGACCGCTCGCGTTGCCGCCGAATTAGATGAGCGTATGGAACGCCTACATACATCCGTGCACGGTGAAGGCAACGGGCCGCGCATCGTGGGTAACGATGAAATCGCGAACTCCGCGCTCCTACAACAATTGTGGGAGATGGCCTCTATCAAACACAAAGACTAGCCCCTCTCGGGTACCTACAATGTCACTAATTTAGATAATCTCTACTGCAGATTTTCTCTTAGCGTTTTGACGTCAGAGTGTGAAAGCGATGTCCCTGATACGGTTCAGAGCTATCGAGTGCGTATCAGCATTATCAGTAAATAGAGGCCGCCTACTGCCCCCATGACTAAACCAACCGGAATCTGAAAAGGGCTCAGCGCATGGGCGGCTATATAATCGGCGATCTCGAGTAATGTAGCGCCCAGTAGCGAGGATTGACAGAGAGCGATACCCGGTGTCTTCCATGCACGGGTTGCCAACTGCGGAGCAATCAAAGCCACGAAACTAATGGGACCGCCCAGCATAATAGCTAGAGCAGTTAATAAAACAGCTGCTCCCACCAGCATATTGAGAGTGGCTTTAGGCGGGACTCCTAAACTAGAGGCCAGGTCGTCACCCAGTTCTAGAATTCGTAACCGGCGGGTTAAAAGTAGGGTTGCTGGGACGAAGAATAGAATAAGCAGAACCGGCCCCGCCACCACATCCCACGTCAACGCGTTCAGAGAACCATAGAGCCATGTTTTAGCGCTCTCTGCGGCGTCCAAATCTGCGCGGGTGAGTAAGTAATCGTTGAGCGACCCTAACATTGCTCCCACCGCAATACCTATAAGGATCATCTGGTTTCCCAGGGACGTTCCACCATTTTTGGATGCATGACTCGTTAGAAGAAGGACGATGGCCGCTGTGAGAAAACCTCCTAACACAGCGCCCAGACCGATGCTAATTCCAGGTAAACCAGTAGAATCTGAACTCGTCATAGAGCTAGCGACCAACATAATAAAGAGCGCGCCGCTAGCAGAACCTGTTGTAAAACCAATAACATCGGGCGACCCCAACGGGTTGCGAGAAACAGACTGGAAGATAGCGCCAGCTAATCCCAGCGATGCACCCACCGCTCCCGCAGCTACCAGGCGGGGGAGCCGTTGATTGAAAATAATATGTTGATCTAATGCGCTACCGCTACCGGTTAATACTGACCAGATATTTCCGCTTTCCACCTGATAGGTCCCCGCCAACAGGGTGAAAAGCGCCATGATCACCAATGTTAATAGACACAGAACCGTCCATGTTTCACGCCGAATCTGCACTAGTTCACGCTCTTCCTGCATGCGGAAGGTGCTTTCGCTTAGCGTGGTTCAGAGACTCACTAGGCGCAGTGCAATAGTTTTTTGAGGAGCAGTCAGCGCGCATTGTTTTGCTAAAGCGAGGTGTCTTAGGGGTTGAATTTATACGCATCACCAGCCACAGCAGAATAGGTGCTCCTATAAAAGCAGTGACGATTCCAACCTCGATTTCGTTGGGAATGGCAACGACACGTCCCAAAATATCGGCGCCAAGCATCAGTATAGGACCGGCGATAAGAGACATGGGCAACAGACGTGAAAGCTTGTTGCCTACTAGTATCCGTAAAGCATGCGGCACTGCTAGACCCACAAAGCTAATTGGACCAGCAAGCGCTGTCGCACCACCGCATAAGAGAGTAATTGCGGTAAGAGCTGTTACTCGGATAATCGGTAATGGGAGCCCTAAACTAGCAGCACAGTCATCACCCAACGCGAGAACGGATAGCGGTTTGATGAGTAGTAACCCCGCCACCAATCCAACAAGAATTACGGGGGTAACGGCCGCTATTGAACCGTAAGTGCGCTCAGCAACTGATCCCACCACCCAAAAACGATGAGAATCAAAAGCTACGGAATTAAACATTGTGATAATGCCAGTAATAGAACCGAAACAGGCGTTTAGCGCAACACCAGCAAGAATAAGTCGAGTCACGGAGTCCTGTGAGCGACTGCGAGTACTTCCTAGTAAGAAGGATAAGCAGGCAGCTAACGCTGCGCCTGCCAGGGCGAACCACACCTGACCACCGGTGGAAGTTATCCCAAAAAATGCTACTGCGCTGACTACAGCTATCGCAGCTCCACTATTTACGCCGAGTAGTCCTGGCTCCGCTAAAGGGTTACGAGTCAGTGCTTGCATGAGGACACCGGCACTTGCTAAGGATGCGCCCACCACAATGGCAGCAAGTGTACGGGGTAAACGAAGCTTCCAAACGATAATTGATTCAGTAGTAGTGCTTGGGCTGAAAAGTCCCTGAAAGGTTTCCGTTGGGGTGAGCGCACGAGAACCGATACCTAGAGAAAGTATGATCAGGCACACCAACAGAAGGAGCGAGAGAAAGGCTATAAGAGGGATTCGTCGGTGCGCAAAGATTGAATGGCGCAGTGAGAATTGGCGTGCGCGAACACGACTGATTCCTACGACTGCCACCATACCTCCTAGCAAAAGCCCTCTTGGATAACTATTTCATAAAGTGGATAAAAGCATATATTTATTCGCTAATTCTCTTTAACTTAGGTTACCCTATCCATATGAGCTCACGCGAAAAACTGTCCAACGTTATCCTGTCCCGTCGCTCTTTTGCTGCAGTAGGTGGTGCTGGTATCGCCAGCATTCTTTTGGCTGCCTGCGGCTCAGAAACGCCCTCTACTTCCTCTGAATCTTCTTCTACCGGGGCAACAACGAGTACTGACCTAGCGCCAGCCTCTCTACCCGATGGCATGGGAACCCCTGCTAAAGATGGCCAATTTCCCCGCACAGTAAAGCACTTCCGCGGTGAAACTACTTTGGAAACCAAGCCCAGCAAAATCGTGGTTCTGTCAACCGGTCAATTGGACGATATTCTCGCTTTGGGTATTGTTCCTGCGGCCTCTGCGACTGCTAACGATGCTGATTTAGTACCTACATACCTAGCTGAAAAATATAACGATCAGAAGTCTGCTCTTGATTCTATGGCGACTGTTGGCACACGCAAAGCACCTGATATCGAAGCAATTGCGAATCTCAAGCCGGATCTAATTCTGATTAACAACACCAACAAGGATGACTCCCTCTACGAGTCTCTTAAAGCCATCTCACCAACAGTGGTCACTGAGGGTACCGGCGTGAACTGGAAACAGGATTTCTTGCTGATTGCTGCGGGACTGGGCACCACCGATAAGGCAAATTCATTGCTCAGTGACTACAACACCAAGGTATCTGAGTTGGCCGAAAAGGCATCAGATTCTGACACTTTCTCTTTCCTCTACGCACAGTCTGATCGCAACCGTGTATTCGCAGCGTCCTCGTTTGTGGGGTCCATTGCAGCAGATGCAAAACTAGCGCGTCCTGAATCTCAGCAGGTTGAAAAGACCAGTGTTGATATTAGTGCTGAGCAGCTGGATCAGGCAGATGCTAGCTGGATTTTTTACGGCGTTCAAGGCGAGGATGACGCTGCGCTGAAATCCGAGGCACTCTGGGAGACCTTGAGCGCGGTGCAGAACGATCATGCTGTCAAAGTTGATTCAGATATGTTCTTCTTAAATGCAGGTATAACGGCCGCTCTTGGTGTGATCGAAGATATTCAGAGCGCCCTATAAAGTAGCGCTATAGCTGGTTAGTAAAACTTACTAGAGTTTACTGATTTGTACACCGGATAAAAGCGTAACTTTGTTAATACGCCAGAAGGAAGCGGCGGGACACTTTTACTCAAAAATGACCCACCGCTTCCTTCTGGCGTATTGAGATACCAGACCTACTGCTTATGCACTCGCACCAGGTGTTCGTTGGTGAATTCTCGTAGGGCCCAGCGTTCGTTCTCGCGTCCAAAACCTGAGCGGTTGATGCCACCGAACGGGAAGGCTGGTTCTGATTCCATGTGCTTGTTCACGAAGGTCATGCCGGCCTCGATGCGCTCAGCAAACAGGCGTCCGCGCTCCAAATCTTCGGTCCAGACAGACGCCATGAGACCGAACTCTGTGGCGTTCGCGATGCGCAGGGCATCTTCTTCATCCTTAGCCTTGAAGACGTTGATGACGGGGCCGAAGATTTCCTCCTGCCCAGCCTCAGACTCAACATCCACGTCGGTCAGGAGCGCCGGTGACATGAACCAGCCGGGACGGTCCAGCTTCTCACCGCCGGTCACCAAGGTCGCGCCGTTAGCAACCGCGTCCTGAATCTGCTTGAGAACATCATCGCGAGCTGATTCTGATGACATGGGACCCATGTCGGTGTTGGGGTCGTCGTAATTACCGACGGTCACGTTTTCTACGGCTTCCTTGGCGGCTGCCACAAAGTCGTCGTAGTACTCCTCAAGCACAATGATGCGCTTGGGTGAGGTGCAGACCTGACCGGCGTTGGTGGTGCGGTAGGTCACTGCCTGCTGCGCTAACTTCTTGACATCCGAGGTGTCGAGAACCACGAACGGATCATTGCCGCCGAGTTCCAACACTTGACGCTTGAGATTTTCACCCGCGATGGACGCGATGGATGCGCCCGCACCCTCAGAGCCGGTGAGCGAGACACCCTTAACGCGGAAGTCCTTAAGAATCTTCTCGGTGTCTTTGCTGTCCATGTAGATGTTGGTGTACACACCGCGCGGCAGACCAGCCTCTTCAAGAAGTTCCTGGAACTTCTGCGATGAGACGGGGCAGATGGACGCCTGCTTCATCAAAATGGTGTTACCAACCATGAGGTTGGGCAACACAAAGCGGGCAATCTGGTTGTAGGGGAAGTTCCAGGGCATAACGCCGAGCAACACGCCAAGCGGCTGGTGCACAACATAGGTGCGTTCCGCGCCGGACGCCTCCAGTTCAGTGGGCGCAAGGTGAATGGGCGCCTTGTCAGCGAACCAGCGGGCGGTGCGGGCAACCTTTTCAAGCTCCGACTTACCTTGTGCTAAGGGCTTGCCCATTTCGCGTCCGATAATGTCTGCGAGCTCATCTGCGTTCTCGTCAACGAGGTCAGCAAAAGTGCGCAGAACCTTGCCGCGCTGACCGATGGGAGTTGCCTTCCACAGGGTGAAAGCCTCATCAGCAGCGTCGATGATGGCGGGAAGCTGCTCGGGAGTGAGCGTCTCAAAAGTCTGCTCAACTTCGCCCGTGTTTGCGTTGGTTAGTGCGTATTTACTCATAATGTTAAGCGAATCATCTTTCGTGGATGAGAGCTAGAGGTTTGTCGTACAGCGAAACATGGGCTGGTTCTTCTGCCACCTCAACTTTCCGTGGATTTACGCTGTAATTTGCGCGTTTTTACAGCGCAAATCCACGGAAAGTGCGAAATAGTGTTTTGATGCGGTGCATCCACCTCACAAAAAGGGGCGCTTCATGCCTCTGCTAAGTGCGCTTAAGACCGCATAAAATGGCATTTAGTAAGCCTAATAAACTAATTATTTTTACTCAGTAAGCTGTCAAAAGAGGCTTCTGACTAGGAGTTAAACCTTTTTAGGTTACTAGAAGTATGCTTAGTGAAAAGAAGTTTAGAAATTTTCATTTTCAAGCTGATTCTGCCTTTACAAGGCAATATTCTGCTCTAGAATAAAAAAGGCTCTTACGGAGCTAGCGTGTAAGAGTCTTCAGCTACTAGAGACGGTCTTCCCTAAACGTTTCTAGAGGATGCTGGAACGGGACTTCTTTGCTCCCTCATTATTGCTTTCCCCCTACACAATGAGGTCGAGCGTCCCTGTGGTGTCTCAGCCAGTGCGCTTTAATTCATCTGGCTGAGGCACCCCTTCTAACCGTAGAAACTTGCAAAGTAAACGCTAAGTTTCTCACTGGTGATAAACGATTGTAGGCTAAGAAGTAGTTTATGGCTAGTGTGTTTGCGGTTTTCCCTATCACATTTCTTCATGATGCGAGGATTAAGCGGACTCTCCTGTGGAGTGCATAGGGTATGGTGTATGAAAAACTACTGGTCAGCCCTAATCTTTTGCCCTCATGCCCTCATCTGCGGTCTTTCCGCATACTTAGATAATTTGGGTATCTTTTCTTCATGTTCCCTCCTGAAAGCAGGAGATGACGGCCGATTTTAATTCCACTCAGATTTACACCGCTGTTCGTGAGCTCATTGCCCCGCTGGATGATGACCGCGCGCTCGCCGATGATCTTGCTAGCGCGATTGAACTTGTAGCGGGCGGCGCTATAGCAACCGTTGTTCAGGACGCGGTTGAGGCAGGTCTTGCAGGTAAAGAAGGTTCATATGTCATCTAAACAGTGATACCTTCGACACAACCGACAAGTTTGCTTATAAAGTTTTGAATAACCTAACTCCTGTGAAAGATACTGATGTGCTAGATTCCCCTAACGCTATTGAATTCAAGTCAGTCACCAAAAAATACGGTGATGTTGTGGCTGTCGATAACCTCAACCTGAGCATCCCCCGCGGCAAAATCACCGTATTCGTGGGACCCTCTGGTTGCGGCAAAACCACCTCTTTGCGAATGATTAACCGCATGGTTGAGCACACCAGTGGTGAGATCCTGGTCAACGGTGAACCCAATACCGCGCAAGAACCCCACAAACTGCGTCGCTCCATGGGCTATGTGCTTCAGCAGGCTGGTCTGATGCCGCATCGTACTATCGTGGACAACATCGCAACCGTGCCTCGCCTCAACGGCACAAGCGCTAAATCAGCGCGCACCGAGGCACTTCAGCTCATGGAAACCGTCGGCCTCGACACCTCACTGGCAAAGCGCTACCCCGCGCAGCTCTCCGGCGGTCAGGCGCAGCGCGTAGGTGTGGCTCGTGCGCTCGCATCCAACTCATCGATCTTGCTCATGGACGAGCCCTTCTCAGCTGTTGACCCCGTTGTCCGTCAGGACTTGCAGAAAGAACTTTTGCGCCTGCAATCAGAGCTTCAGCGCACCATTATCTTCGTGACGCACGATATCGATGAGGCTGTTCTGCTCGGTGACTACGTTGCTGTTTTCGCAGTGGGAGGACGCCTCGCTCAGTTTGGCACCCCCGAAGAAATTCTGCGTGAACCTGCTGATGACTTTGTGGCATCGTTTGTAGGACGCGACCGCGGTATGCGCCGCTTGACGTTCGCGGGCGCATCCGACGTAAAAATTCACCCGCTGACGAGCCAGAACACTCCGTGGCAACAGTGGGAACTCAAGGTAGAAGACGGCAAACCCGCCGGTTGGATCATTGATGGACGCACCATTCCCGGTGGCTCACTCTTTGTCGAGGGCGGCACTTTGCGTGATGCGCTGGACTCGGTGCTGTCATCGCCGTCGGGTGTTGGTGTGGCGGTTGATCGTAACGGTAAGGTGCTGGGCTTACTGAAGTCCGAGGACTTTCTTGCCGCCACTGAAGCTGAGCGTCACCGTCGTTACGGGGTGAACGCGTGAACTGGCTGATGAATAACCTGCCCTATGTGGGGCAGTTGAGCGCGCTGCACCTGTTGCAGTCGATTATTCCGGTAATTGCCGGAACGCTCATTTCAATTCCGATAGCTCGGTTGGCGGTAGGACGCCGCCGCGATGGACGTTCAACCGCCGGTCACACTGCGGGGTCAGCGTTTAAGCGTGGGGCGGTTGTGAACACTGCCGCGCTGCTGTATACCATTCCGTCGCTGGCGCTCTTTGTGCTGATGCCGCTGGTGCTTGGTACCTCGATCACCTCACCGTTGAACGTCTACGTGGCACTCACTATTTACGTGGTTGCCATGATGGTGCGCTCCGCCGTGGATGCCTTTGAGTCCGTCTCACCGGTCACCCTGGAGTCAGCAACGGCTATGGGTTATAAACCTGTGCGTCGTTTCTGGGCAGTGGAACTTCCCCTCGCGGTGCCCGTTATGCTGGCGGGTCTGCGCGTGGCTCTCGTTTCGAACATCTCAATGGTGTCGGTGGGTGCAGTGATTGGTATTCAATCCCTCGGTACGCTTTTTACGGACGGTCTGCGCCGCAACCTACCTGCTGAAATCATCGTCGGTATTGTGGGCACCGTCGTCCTTGCTCTTATTCTTGACCGCCTGCTTGCGCTCATCGGCGCGTGGCTCACCCGCTGGAGGAAAGCATGAATATCTTCGATAAGACGTGGGCTTGGTTTACTGCTGACGGCGCGTGGACGGGCGCCGGTGGTATCTTCCAGCGCGTGGCTGAGCATCTTGGCTACTCGGCTCTTATTTTGCTAATCGCAGCTGTGATTGCTGTGCCGATCGGTTTGATGGTGGGGCATACCGGACGCGGTGAAAACGTGGTGGTCGCTATCACCGGTGCCTTACGCGCTTTGCCGACTCTCGGTTTGCTGACTCTCTTCGCATTGTGGCTCGGGCTGGGGCTGGTGGCCCCGATTGCCGCTCTGGTGATCCTCGCAATTGCGCCGCTTCTGGCAGGCGTCTACTCGGGTATCGCCGCCGTCGATAAGGTGACGGTAGATGCTGCTCGTGCCCAGGGCATGACTGAAAGCCAGATTCTGCGCAAGGTTGAGTTGCCGCTGGCGCTTCCGCTGATTTTCGGTGGCATCCGCAATGCTGCACTGCAGGTTATCGCAACCGTCACCGTGGTCGCCTACATCAACCTAGGTGGTCTTGGCCGCTACCTCATTGACGGTCTTGCTGTGCGTGATTACCCGCGCATGGTTGCCGCCGTTGTTCTCGTTGCTCTTCTTGCGCTCATTGTGGACGCACTTCTTGCTTTGCTTCAGCGCGCACTTACCCCGCGCGGAACCCGATAGGACTTACCCATGAACACTATGAATCGTCGTCAACTTTTTACTTTGGCAGGGCTAGGCACGGGCGTGCTTGCGCTGAGCGGATGCGGTCTCTCCGGCGAAACAGCTTTTGGTAGCGGGGGAGTGAGTGACACCGTGACTGTCGGTTCGGCTGACTTCACGGAGTCGCAGATTATCGCTGAAATTTACGCGGCTGCTTTGAAGAAGCGCGGTATTAATGCTGAAACTGTTCCCGCTATTGGTGCGCGTGAGGCGTACATCGGTGCGCTCCAAGAAGGAACGGTAGGCGTTGTGCCCGATTATTCTGGCAACCTTCTGCTTTATTTTGATGCAGAAACCAAGGCGACTACACCCGAGGAAATCATGCAGGCACTACCCGATGCGGTGGGTGATAAGCTCAGCGTGCTCGAGGCTGCTCCTGCACAGAACAGTGACTCTTTGGTGGTCACCAGCGAAACCGCTCAGCGTCTGGGGCTCACCAGCATCGCTGATCTCGCGGCACACTCAGACGAGCTGGTTCTTGGTGCGCCCCCGGAATTCGCCGAACGCGCCTACGGCTTGCCCGGGCTCAAGAGTAAGTACGGGTTTGCGCCCAAGGACTTCTCGCCCGTCAACGACGGTGGCGGTCCGCTGACAGTGCAGGCACTATTGGACGATGACGTGCAGGTGGCTGACCTGTTCTCAACCGACCCCGCCATTGTGAAGAACAAGTTTGTGGTCCTTGAAGACCCCAAGAACAACTTCTTAGCGCAGCAGGTGGTGCCCGTCGTCAACGCTAAGGCTGTTTCGGTAGCCGCGGCGGACGTCCTCAACGAGATCTCCGCGCTACTGACCACCGAAGATCTGATCGCGCTGAACGACCGCGTATCCGGCGAAGAAAAAGCCAACCCGGCAACCGCAGCCAGTGACTGGGTGAATGAGAAGCTGAAGTAAGTTCTCACCTTTATTTTCATCGAGAGACCTCTTTTTATCTGAAACGGGGGTCTCTCGGTTTTTGTATTCTGTTCATTTTCACTGCCCAGTATTCAACTTCTACTTGCCCAAAGTTGCCCTCTGGTTAGGCAAAACATTCCCGTTTGATTACTTTTTGTTTACTTGAGCGGTTCACTCTTATATCTTGTGACTGCACCAACGATACCGGGCTAGAGAACTCAACCCCCGCAACAGAACCGCCGCAACGCTCTCAAAAGATGAGCGTCAAGACAATGCTTCTTGGCTTGCTTCTGGTTATTCCTAACCTGATTCTTCTGCTGGTTTTCACCTACAGACCGCTTATCGATAACATCCGGTTGTCTTTTTATAATTGGAATATTGCGTCCACGCGACCGGCAACATTCGTAGGGCTCGATAACTATTTGGTAACAACGTGGTGGTAGCCGCCGGTACCGTGGTTACTCAGGACGTTCCCTCAAATTCTCTGGTTGCTGGGGTGCCTGCCCGCGTCATACGCGAGTTGGAGGATGATCTCTAAACAGTGGTCAAGCAGTTAACGCAGGGTAGCCCGCGAAAGCTGATTTTCTTCTTTGCGCTACCCCTTTTGGTGGGTAATTTTTTCCAGCAGATTTACAACATTACTGATACCGCTATTGTCGGACGCGCCGTTGGGTTACAGGCCCTTGCCGCTGTTGGTTCTGTGGGCAGTACTTTATTTCTCGTGATGGGTTTTGCGCAGGCGGCAACAGCGGGCTTGGCAATTCCGCTGGCTCAACGTTTTGGGGCGAATGATGAATCCGGTGTGCGTAGAAGCTTCGCGGTGTCTGCGCTCATTTCTTTGGTGATTGCGCTGGTCATTACCGGTGCGGGTGTTTTCTATGCCCCGTAGATTATCGCTCTGTTGCAAACCCCCAATGACATGTTTGCGTACGCCGTGGATTACCGGCGTACAGTGTTCGCCGGAGCTATTTTTACCGTAGCCTATAACCTTTTAGCCAATGTTATTCGCGCGTCGGGCGATAGTCGCATGCCGCTGTATTTTTTGATTCTGGCAGCACTCATTAACCTCACCCTGGACCTCGTGTTTATGCTGGGCTTTGGCTGGGGCGTTGTCGGTGCTGGCGCCGCTACTGTACTGTCGCAGGGTATCGCGTCCGCCTGCTGCTTGTTCTATACCTACCGGCGGATTCCCGCCTTGCACGTAACCCGGGAGAACTGGCGCGTTCACCGGGCCGATGTCGCGGCACACCTGCGGATTGGTGTGCCGATGGGTTTTCAGGCGTCCGTCATTGCGCTGGGGTCGATTACTATTCAGGTTGCCCTTAACCAGATGGGCAGTTCTGTTGTTGCGGCATATACCGCTGCCCAACGTATTGAGCAGTTGGCGATGCTCCCGTTCGTTTCTTTCGGCATTGCGATGGGCACCTACTCGGCCCAGAATTTTGGGGCGGGATTGCACGGACGCGTGTGGCAGGGTGTGCGTCAAGCAGCCTTCATGTCTTTTGCCTATGGTCTTGCTGTTGGGCTGGTGCTCGTATTCTTGAACCCACTGCTGGTGGACGCCTTTATCAAGGACGCGCCCGCCGACGTCCTACGCATGGGCCAACAGTATTTCTGGGTGACGGTTCCCTTCTATCCCGCGCTGATTCTGCTGTTTATTTACCGATACACCTTGCAGGGCTTGGGACATTCGCTGGTGCCCACGATTGCCGGGTTTATTGAGCTGGGAATGCGCATCGCATCTTTACTGCCTTCTTTATTGCGCCCGTGCCCGGGTACACGGGCGTGCTCATCTGCCATCCCTTGGCGTGGGTGGGTGCTTTCGCGGTGCTTGCTGTGGCGTACCTGAAAGTCAAGAGAAAAGAAGTCTAAGGCTAATCTGGCGTCAGATAGAGAAATACCCATATGTCATCGAACCCCGAACACTCGGTCACCCGATGACATATGGGTATTTCTTATAGTGAGGTTAGAGCCTACTTAGCGACGGGCTCGCGGCGGCCCAGGCGCTTTTTCTCAACGACGCGTTCGGTTGCGAGATCCGCGTCCTTGAAGCCGAAGAGGTAGACCAGAATGAACGCCACTGCCAAAGCGGAGAGTGATGCGATCCAGAAGCCGGTCCATGAGCCGTCAAGACCCTCGGGGTTCATGAAGCTGAAGAAGCCAATGAGTGAGCCAGTGAAGCCCCACATATTGACGTTGAACAGACCGGTCAAGAAGCCGCCCACAGCGCCACCAACAGAAGCCAACGCGAACACGCGTCCGTACTTGAGGTTGATGCCGTACATCGCGGGCTCGGTAATACCGCAGAGAGCCGCGATAGCAGCGGAACCAGCAAGGCCCTTCATCTGCTCGCTCTTAGTCTTGAGGAAGACAGCCAAAACGCCGCCACCCTGGGCAACCATGGTCGCTGAGATAATCGCGTTCAAGTAGGAGTGACCCTGCGTTGAGATGTCGTTTGCAACCAGCGGGATAACAGCCCAGTGCAGACCGAAGATTACGAGGCACTGGTAGAAGCCACCAATAATCAGGCCTGAAATAGACGGTGACAGGTCGTATACCCACTGAATACCGTTGGCAAGACCGGTTGAGATCCACATGATGATGGGGCCAAGAACCACCAGAATCAGGATAGAAACAACGAAAACTTCGATGAGCGGTACGAAGATCATGCGTAGAACTGCGGGAATGTACTTCTTGAGCACCGGTTCAATCTTGGACGCGAGCCATGCGGCTACGATCATCGGGAAGATGGAGTAGGTGTAGGACGCCATCGGGAAGGGAATGCCGAAGAATTCAGCGTTGGTTGCAATGCCGAGCAGTGAGCCGGTCTGCTCACCCTTAGCAATTTCAGCAATGGTCGGGTAGGCAAGTACGCCACCGATAATTGCAACGATAATGGGGTCTGCGCCCAGACGCTTAGCCGCTGTGAAACCAACAAAGATAGGCAAGAAGTAGAAGACCGCGTCGCCCATTGCGTTGATGATGGTGAAGGTTTGCGACTCGGGGTCAACCAGCTCGTTGTAGGTGAGCATGGTCAGAATACCCTTGAGCACACCAGCCGCTGCGAGAAGACCAATCACGGGCATCATTGAGCCGGTAATTACACCGATCAGCGATGAGAAACCCCACTTGAGCCAGCCGCCAACACCGCTGGGGCGCTCTACGGGTTCAGCGTCGGACGCGGTTTCCCCGCCTGCCTTGCCATCGCCGAGCTGGCGCACAACAGCGTCGTACACGTCTTCAACAGCCGGACCGATCACTACCTGGTACTGGCCAGCAGCGTGAGCAACGTCGATAACGCCGTCGAGGTTTGAGACAGCTGAGTCGTTGGCTTTGTCTTCGTCTTTGAGGTAGAAACGCACCCGGGTGATGCAGTGAATCACGCTCTTGACGTTTTCTGCGCCGCCGATGTTGTTGAGAATATCCCACGCCAGCGCATCGTAACCGGTAAGGTGCGCGGGGCGTTCAGCGGTGGTTCCCGATGCGTTGGATGCGGCGGGATCCAGTGCCTGTGCGGTGCTGGTTGCCTGACCGGCTTCGCCAACGTTGGTGTGTTCAATGTTGCCCGCACGAGCTGCGTTGTGACCGGTTGCAACAGAGCCCGCTGCAACAGATGCGGCACCTGCGCCAGCACCTACAGCTGCACCCTTACCCGTACCCTGAGCAGTGTTCTGAGAAGCGCCTGCACCCTTAAGATGCGCTACCGCAGCAACATCGCCAGCGTTAGCAACACCTGAGTTCACTGACAGCGACTCAAGAGCCTTAGGGGTGTTGGTAATAGCCAGAATCGCGGTGGTGTCTTTGCCACCTGCGACCACAGCGTCCAAATCCATGGTCGCAATGGGTTCACCAGCAGTAACGGTGTCACCCTTCGCCACCTTCATAGTGAACGGTGCGCCATCCATCTCAACGGTATCAATACCCAGGTGAAGAAGAACTTCCACACCGCTATCAGCCTTAATACCTACCGCGTGCTTGGTGGACGCCACCATAGTCACCGTGCCAGAAACCGGCGCAACAACCTGAGCATCGGTGGGCTTAACACCAAAACCGTCGCCGAGCTTCTTGCCCGAAAAGACGGGGTCATTGACCTCGTCAATACTGATGACTTCACCGCGCATGGGCGCGAGAATCTCGGCGTTCGATGAGTCAGTCATGATCTCACCTTTCATGTGTGTTGATAAATCATTAGTTTTGCTGACAAGCAAAATAAGCGTTAGACCAAGATTGCCATACTCTGGTACGGCGCCAGCTCAATGGTGTTAGTGTCGGGCGAATGCGACTCATAGTTAGAAATCAGCACCTCACCGTTCACAAACTCCTGCGGCACATCAACCGTGGTCGTCTCTCCATAGAAGTTATTGAGCACCATCAGCTTATTGCCCTCGTATTCACGAATAAACGCGTACACCTGGCTATGATCCTCAGCCCACGGCGCATAGCTACCGCGAGCAATCACAGGGTGCTCCTTACGCAGGCGAATCAGCTCCTTGTAATAGGGCAAAATCTTGCCGTGCGACTGCTCAGCCTCAACATTGATGTCCTCAAAATCAGTCGGACGCAACCACGGAGTCCCGCTCGTAAAACCAGCGTTCTCACCCGCATCCCACTGCATCGGTGTACGCGAATTATCACGCGACTTAGTCTTGATAATCTCAAACGCCTCAGAATTACTGAACCCGCGCTCATTCAAAATCTTGTTCGCATTGTGCGACTCAACATCAACATAATCAGCCATCGAATCGTAATTCGGGTCAACCATGCCGATCTCTTCGCCCATATAAATGTAAGGGGTGCCGCGCGAAAGGTGCACGGTGGATGCCAGCATCGTCGCGGACTCAACACGGAAGTTCTTCACATCGCCAAAACGGTTGAGCGCTCGCGGCTGATCGTGGTTGTTGAAGAACAGCGCGTTCCAACCGTCGCCGTCCTGCACACCCACAGCCCAACCGTGCAACAGGCCCTTGAGCGCCGCGAAATCGAAAGGAACCTTCGACCACTTCTCACCGCGGTCATAATCAACCTTCAGGTGGTGGAAGCTGAAAATCATCGACAGCTCTTTATTAGGCGGGTTAGAGTAGCGCACCGCATTAGCAATAGTGGTTGATGACATCTCACCCACTGTGATTGACTCGGGGTCATCAGCGAGGGTTGCGCGGTTCATCTCGTAGAGCCAGGGGTGGACGCGCGGGGTGTCGGTGTACATGAGCTTGTCGACGGTGCCCTCGGGCGCGTCCAGCAGTACTTCGTCTTTACCGATGACGTTGATGACGTCAAAACGGAAGCCCTTCACACCCTTCTTGCGCCAGAAATTCACCACGTTAAAAAGCTCTTGGCGCACGCGCGGATTGTGCCAGTTCAGGTCGGCCTGCGTCACGTCATAGAGGTGCAGGTAATAGAGGTTGGTGTCGCCAAACTGCGCCCATGCCGGGCCACCGAACTTAGATTCCCAGTTGGTCGGAAGCGAACCGTCCGCCTGCAGGGGCTGAAGGTAGAAGAAATCCTGGTATTCCTTTTCACCCGCCAGCGCGCGCTTAAACCATTCGTGTTCGGTTGAAACATGGTTGAAGACCATATCGAACATGACGCCGATGCCGTGCTGCGCGAGGGCAGCGATGAGTTCGTCAACATCGTCCATGGTGCCCAGGTCTGGGTTGATGTTGTAGTAGTCCGCTACGTCGTACCCGTTATCGCGTTGCGGTGAGACAAAGAACGGGTTGAACCACACCATGTCCACGCCCAGCGAGGCAATGTAGGGCACTTTTTCGATAACGCCGCGAAGATCGCCGACGCCGCTGCCCGTTGAGTCGTAAAACGACTTGGGGTAGATCTGGTAGATGACCTTATCTCGAAAACTCAACGTTCTCTCTTTCGTATTGTGTGATGGTGTGCGGTTTACTTGCGTCGTGCAAAATCTTGGTATTTGAACTTGTCAGCGCGATGACGCGACTGTGAGAACTGGAAGGCGGTGGTGTCAGCTAGGTGCGCGATTGAGGTAGTGACCGCCACGTAGGAGCCTTCGCATAGTCCTAGAAGTTCTTGGTCTTGGGCGTTAGCGGGTTCGACCGTGATTTGTTTGGGGGAGTAGGCAATGGTTAGCCCTAAGTCGTCTTCGAAGTAGTTGTAGAGGGAGGCTTGCGCGGTGTTCTCAGAGATGGTGGGGACGACGCTTTTGAGGATGAAGTCGTGGTCCACGATGGAGGGTAGTTTGTCGATAATCCGCACGCGTCCGACGTAGGTGCATTCTTGGCCCGGCGTGAGTGTTGGGTCGATGTTTTGAAAGGGCATGGCTGGTAGGGGGGCGTCTTCGAGGGCGAAGACGTGGTTTTCTGAGTCGATGCCGTTGTCTTTGAGGAATTCGGTGTAGCTGACGAGGTGTGAGACCGGTAGGGTGTAGCGCGCGGGTTTGATGACGATGGAGCCTTTGCCCATCATTTTTTGGATGCGGCCTTCGTCGGTGAGTTTTGCGAGGGCTTTGCGTGCTGTTTCGCGGGAGACTTTGTAGTGTGTGGCAAGGTGGTTTTCACTGGGGAGCAGGTCTCCGACGCTGAACTCGCCGTGGTTGATGCGTTGGGCGAGGTCGTCTGCGATGTGCTGGTATTTTCCTGCCACGATGAATCCCTTGGGTTGGTAGGGGTGAACGCGGTTAACTTTACCACCTGTCTAGACAGGCTGGATTTGAAAAATCCGAGTGAGCGAGGAAATAATTCTTCAAATCCAGAAAGCCATGCGCACCCAACCCAAACCCGCGTCCTGGGACGAAATCACCGTTTCGGGTGTGAAATTACACCCGAAACGGTGATTTCGTCCCACAAAGGCGTCCGCACCCGACCTTAACCCGCGCGTCCCCATCACGTAAATACGCCAGAACCCTTTACCGTAAGACCTGGTGGGACCCTAATGATAAAGAGTTCTGGCGTAGTAAACGTAAGTTGCTGAGGTGAGTACCTAGTTAGTGACTGAGGTATTGATGCGGTTGTTTTTGCCAAAGATGCGGTAGAGCACAAACACAATAATGAACCACAGGGGAGCTACTAGTAGTGAGAATCGAGAGCCTTCACCTAGACCAAGGGCAACGAACACGATGATGAAGAAGCCGATGGCTGCCCATGCTGAGACGATGCCACCGGGAAGCTTGTACTTAGATTGTGCGTGACGTTCGGGGAACTTCTTGTAGTAGACCAGATAAGAAATGATGATCATGATCCACACGGTTAGGTAGAGGACTGCGATAACACCGGTGAGGTTCTCGAATGCTTGGATGGCGGAGTCTGACATTGAGACGAGTGCTAGTGCGGGAAGCATCAGAATAGTTGCGAACAGGAGTGATCGCGCGGGTACGCCGAGTTTGCTGAGGTGACCGAAGAACGCGGGACTTTGACCTTCTTTGGAAAGTCCCCACATGATGCGTGAGGTGGAGAAGATACCTGAGTTTGCTGAGGACGCTGCGGCGGTGAGCATGACGAAGTTGACGATGTGGAAGGCGATTGGGATGCCGATGAAACCGAAAACCTGTACGAAGGGGCTGGAGGAGGCGTCGATAGCGTCCCAGGGCTGGACCATCATCACGAGTGTCAGTGAGAGTACATAGAAGAGCATGACGCGGGCGGGAATGGAGTTGATGGCGCGGGGTAGGTTCTTTTCGGGGTCTTCGGTTTCGGCGGCCACGGTGCCGGCGAGTTCTACGCCGAGAAAGCTGAAGATGCCTAGTTGGAAGCCGCCCAAAAGTCCGGCGAATCCGTTGGGGAAGAAGCCCCCGTGTGACCAGAGGTGGGTGACGGATGCTGCCTGGTGGCCTTCGGGCTGAAAGCGGATTGCTACCACGATGATGCCTACGGCGATGAGCGCGATGATGGTGACGATTTTGATGGCTGCGAACCAGAATTCGATTTCGCCGAATGCTTTGGATGCGACTAGGTTGAGGCCGGTGAGGAGCAGAATCATGGCTAGTGCTGGAATCCATTTGGGAAGATCTGGGAACTACACTTCTAGGTAGGCGGTGATTGCGATGACGTCGCTGATGGCGATGATGACCCATACCATCCAGTAGGTCCAGCCGACGTAGAAGCCAGCCCATGAGCCGACGACGTCGTTTGCAAAGTCAGCGAATGACTTGTAGGAGAGGTTGGAGAGTAGGATTTCGCCCATTGCCCGCATAACGAGAAAGGTGAAGAGGCCAATGAATGCGTATACCAAAATAATGCTGGGGCCTGCTGTGTGGATAGCTAGACCTGAGCCTAGAAAGAGTCCGGAGCCGAGTGCGCCACCGAGTGCGATGAATTCGAGGTGGCGTCGTTTGAGGGTGCGCTCGAGCTTGTGCGGTTGCTCGTGATTGGCGCGGATTGACGCGGCGTGTTCTGCCATGATGTTCCCTCCGTGGAGAGGGTCTTCTTCTTCACCCAACACGGAAGAAAATTGACCATGAATAATTTTCAGACTGTGGAAAATAAAGGCACTAAAAAATCTCAAGATGTGGACGAATTTTTGCGGTTGCTTGTAGGTATATCTGTTGGCTCGCGGCAACAACGCGCTAAACTCCAGAGAGTCGCACCTGCAAGTTTTCGAAGTCTCAGGTAGAGCTGGCTATACCCTTGAAGAGTAGAACCTGCTCCACTGTTTTAGCGGGTAAAAAGCGAGACGATTGAACCATGACATCGCACAATACTTTTGATAACGAACCAACTGTTCCTCTCGTAGCCGCTCGGGATGAGGATGTATTCTCACCGGTACCGCAACAGCCGGAAGACCTGCCTGCCGAGTATGAGACACCTAACCGCCCAAAGAGCCTGTGGCGTCGTATGATAAGCCCGCTGTACGCGGTGGGAGCAGGACCTTGGATAGCTTTATTTTCTCTCATTGTTCTAGGGGTTATGAGCTATACGTTTCTTTTACCTGCGCTTCCTTTGGCTGCAACGGGTGCTATTTTCGGATCCTCAGGTGCTCTTCTTCTTGTTCCGGTTGTAATGCTCCTAGGCTTTTTGACTCTGCCGCTTTTGGGTCTGTGGTTTGGGTATTTTGAGCGCTGGCGCATTGAGGTCACCGGCCACGGCAAGATTGCTAGTGGTCACGTGCCTGTGCCCCTGAATAACTTTGGTGAATGGCTAAAGGTCCGTTATACGGAGGCCGCGACCTGGCGCGAGGTGGCGTCACTCGTTTTTGGTGCTTTTATGGCGAGTATCGCCGGGATTGTCGTTTTGCTTGAGACCGTTGTCCTCATGATTGGCGGGATTATCTGGTACTACCTGGCTATCAACAGGGATGCACTGAATATTTGGTATGACCCCAATCGCTTCGGGCTGAACACCATGTTTCAGAGTCAGGTTGAGTTGTATCGTCACTCAGATCCAACGATGTTCTCGAATCTGGATCTTGATCACCCTAACTGGGTCATCACGTCTGATATGTGGTGGTTGGCTCCGCTGGGTCTTCTGCTTGCACTTTTCTTCTTCGCCTACATCAACGGCCTGCTTGCTGCCACGAGCACGACGCTGTCCAAGCTCATTCTCTCCCCGCGTCCTGAGGAATACGAGCGTAGGGTTGCTAAGCTGACCGCTTCGCGCACCACTATAGTTGATTCTTTTGAGTCGGAACGTCGACGCATCGAGCGCAACTTGCACGACGGCGTCCAGCAGGAGCTCGTGAATATCAACCTGCGTCTGGGGCTAGCCGAGATGGAAGCTAAGAATCTGGCGGCGGTATCCAGCAGCAGCTCACCCAGTCCAAAGCTGAGCTAACCCACGCCCTGCAAACCCTGCGTAACACGGTGCGCGGTATCTACCCGGCGGTACTTGAGGACCACGGTTTGTATGCGGCGCTTGAGGAGCTAGCGCGTCACAGCGTCATTCCCACCAAGCTGAACTTTCAGCTGCGGGAACGTCCTCGTCGCGAGGTGGAACGCGTTGCCTACTACACCGTCAATGAGGCGATTACTAATACGCTCAAGCACACTGCGGCCACACGGATTACGGTGAACGTATGGGATTCGCTGACGCACCTCATGGTTGAAGTAATCGACAATGGTGGCGGGGGAGCGGACCCCAGTGCGGGCACCGGTCTTGCAGGTCTGCGCGAGCGAGCCGAAGCTCTGGGCGGTAACGTGCAGGTGACAAGCGTCCCCGGTGAATCAAGCACCATTGCGCTGTCTGTTCCTCTCCACGGTTAGTCCAACGGTTCTCTTTGAGGTCATCAGCTTTTATGCATCAATGCCGAGGAAGTGAAGCTGACATCGGGGAGAACCTCGGCACTTTTTCTAGAATGAAGACTATGCGCATTGTTCTTGCTGAAGATTCCGCCCTTTTGCGTGAGGGGCTCAAAATGGTGTTGACTCACCTGGGGCACGAGGTCGTGGCATGGTCTGAGGACGCCCCCGGTCTGCTGGATGCCTGCCAGCGACTTGGCCGCGCCAACATTGACATTGTGCTGACGGACGTCCGTATGCCGCCCACAAATACGTCAGATGGCTTGCAAGCTGCCTTGCAGTTGCGCGAAGCCTACGCTGACTTGCCGATTCTGGTGCTTTCCCAGTACATCGCATCTGCTTATGCGCGGGAGCTATTTGCCACCAGTGCCACCGGCTTGGGGTACCTGCTCAAAGATCGCGTGGGTAACATCGAGGAGTTTGCCCGTGCTCTTACCACAGTCGCCGCAGGCGGCACGGTGATTGATCCGGACGTTATTTCACATCTGATGAACGCGCCGCAAGAGACCAATAAGCTGGCTGCGCTCACCAGCCGTGAACGCGAGATTCTGGCGCTCATGGCGCAGGGTAAATCGAACGCTGATATTGAAGAAGAGCTGTTTGTTTCTAGTGCGACGGTGGCAAAACATATCGGTAACGTATTCGACAAACTGGGTCTGCCGCCGGATGCGGGTAACCGACGCGTGCGAGCTGTGCTGGCTTTCTTAGAAGCATCCTAGTGAACGTGACGAGAATGATTGCTCGATGATGCTGTTTGGGCAGAGTAGCGGCAACCTACTGTTACGCCTTGGGTCTAACATGACGTATTTTTGCGCGCTGAAAAGTCATAAATAAACATAGAGAAATAGCTCGCCATAAACGCGACATCGCTTGGTCGGCGCATCGTGGATGCGGTGTGATGGTGTTCAACAACGCACGTTGAACATTACTCACAGACTAAGGAGCCATCATGGCAATCACTCAGAACACCGATCATTTTCAGAGCACTCACGTAGGGTCTTTGCCGCGTTCAGAGCGTCTTTTGCAGGCAAACAAGGACCGCCGGGCCGGTGCGCTTAGCGACGCTGATTTTCTCAATGTTTTTACTGAAGAAGTTGATGCGATTGTGGCGCGTCAGGCTGAGGTGGGCGTTAGCATCGTCAATGATGGCGAGTACGGGCACACCACGGTGAGCAACAGTGATTACGGTTCATGGTGGACGTATTCTTTTGAGCGCACCGGTGGCCTTGAGATTGTTGAAGGCATTACTCCCGAAGAGCTTTTCAAAACTCCGGGTAACGGACGTTTGAATGATTTCGGTATTCGCCGTGACTGGAACAAGTTCGCGGATTTTTATTCCACGTTGAATCTTCGGAACGAGAATGATGGTGTATTCCCGGTAGCGACAGGCGAGTTGAGCTACATCGGCCAGGATGAAGTTCAGCGTGATATCTCTGCCCTGAAGTCTGCGGCGCTGAAGGCCGGTGCGCAGGATGCGTTTGTTGCGGCGCTGTCACCGGGCTCTGCTGCTCGTATCGGTAATAAGTTTTATGCAACCGATGAAGAGTGGATTTACGCGTGGGCTGATGTTCTGCGCGAGGAATATAAGGCCATTGCGGATGCCGGTCTGACGATTCAGATTGATGATCCGTCTTTCGCTGAAGCATGGGACCAGCTGGTGCCCGAGCCTACTGTTGATGAGTATTTGAAGTTTACCCAGTTGGCGTTGGAAGCATTGAACTACGCACTGAAGGATATTTCGCAGGATCAGGTTCGCTACCACCTGTGCTGGGGTTCGTGGCATGGCCCGCACACGACCGATATTGAACTGAAGCATATTCAGAAGGCGCTGTTTAGCTTGAATGTTGGTGGCTATACCTTTGAGGCTGCAAACGCGCGTCATGCTCATGAGTGGAAGGTCTGGGAGGGTGTAGATCTTGAGGGTAAGATTCTTTACCCTGGTCTGGTTTCACATTCCACGAATGTTGTGGAGCACCCCGAGTTGGTGGCGCAACGTCTTGAGCAGTTCGCGTCCGTTGCGGGTAAAGAAAATGTGGTGGCATCGACTGACTGCGGTTTGGGTGGACGCCTTCATGAGGACATCGCGTGGGCAAAACTGTCGGCGTTAACTGAGGGCGCGCGCATCGCTTCTGAAAAATTATTTTCGTAAGAAAGTGCGTCAAATTTGTAGGACTTCTTACGGCAGGGCGGAAGAACATTCTGGCCGCTGAAAGGAGTCGTGCCTTATAAGCGGGTAACTGTAGTGTTCGGTCGGTAGCGAACCTGTGAATTTTTATTCACAGGTTCGCATTTTTTTGAGAGTTTGCTCGGTGAAAACCGCACGATTTCAAGATAATAGCTGGTTTTTTACTATTCCGCATGAATGTGTAATGAGTGTGAATCACTGCTATTGGTGATGCATAGCATCATATGTATCGGTCATCAATGTTTCTCAACGATGGCCGATATTTCATGTAAGGATAAAACAGAATATGACTCAGAATCGCTCTGAGAACCCGGTATCGTCTGCTGACGACTTCTTTGAAGAAGAGCAGGCGGGCTTTCATAAGTCACTGGGACCGCGCCAGCTTCAGATGATCGCTATCGGCGGCGCTATCGGCACCGGCCTCTTTCTCGGTGCAGGCGGACGCCTGGCAACTGCAGGCCCCGCACTTGCTTTAAGCTACGCATTTTGCGGTATTTTCGCATTCTTGATTTTGCGTGCATTGGGTGAGCTCGTTGTTCACCGCCCCTCATCAGGTTCATTCGTTTCTTACACCCGCGAATTCTACGGCGAAAAAGCTGCGTTCGTTTCGGGCTGGATGTACTGGATCAACTGGGCAATGACCTCCATCGTTGACTCCACCGCTATCGCGATTTACGTGAAGTGGTTTGGCCAGTACAGCACTTTTATCGCGGGTATTCCACAGTGGCTCATCGCTCTTCTCGTGATTTTCTTGGTTGTTTCACTCAACCTGATTTCAGTGAAGGTCTTCGGCGAGCTTGAATTCTGGTTCGCACTGATCAAGGTTGCCGCATTGGTGATTCTCTTGCTGTTGGGCGTTTACTTCGTTATCTTCGGTACTCCCACCGGTTCTGAGCGAGGTTTCTCACTGATTTTTGATAACGGTGGCTTCTTCCCCAACGGTATTCTGCCTGCTTTGGTCATCATGCAGGGTGTTGTCTTCGCGTACGCTTCGGTCGAGCTTGTTGGTACTCCCTCGGGTGAGACTAAGGACGCCCGCAAGGTAATTCCCAAGGCAATCAACACCGTGATTTACCGTATTGCGATCTTCTACGTTGGCTCAGTTCTGTTGCTCACCTTGCTTCTGCCTACACCGCATTTAGCAAGGACGAGTCACCGTTCGCATACTGCACTCCATGGCAATGGCTGGCTCAGCACCCGCTTTCGCTAAGAAGCTCAGCAAGAGCGGTGTTCCCTTCGGCGGCATCCTGCTGACCGCAGGTGTAGTACTTCTCGGCGTTGCACTGAACGCAATCGTTCCCGACCAGGCGTTCGAGATCGTGCTTAACCTCGCGTCCTTCGGCATTATCGCAGCATGGGGCTCCATCGTTCTGGCTCACCAGAAGTTCCTGTCGCTGGCAAAGAAGGGCGTCTACAAGCGTCCTGAATACCGTATGCCCGGTGCGCCCTTCACTGACTGGCTGACCGTCGCATTCTTGATCGGCGTTATCGTTCTGATCGGCCTGGACTACCCCGTGGGTACCTGGACTCTCGGCGTGATGATCGTCATCGTTGTTCCTGCTCTCATCGCAGGCTGGTACGCAGTGCGCAAGCGCGTTCTGCAAATCGCAGCGGAACGCGAAGGCTTTACCGGTCTCAACCCGGTCATCGCGCAGCGTCCTGCAACCTCTTACCTCAAAGAGCACCCGGAACACCATCGTCGCCACTAAATAGTGCGAATATGCCCCTTACTGCCTACCGGCGGTAAGGGGCATTTTTGCGTCATAAAATGGTCACAAAACGGGGTATATGACCTAGTGAAGCTATGTTACTGAAGATTCCGCAATGCGACTTTTTACTGTTTGTGAAGCGTCATAAAACTGCATATAGAAACATAGCGAATAACGCCTTCAACCGCTTTATTTCACCCCCGCACATGGTGTTTTCTAGGTAGTGACATACAGCCGTATAAACAAAGGAAATACCTATCATGTCACTGAGCACCGATCGCATTTTGACCACCCACGTTGGTTCACTTCCGCGCTCACTGAAACTGCAAGAAGCTAATGCCGCTCGCAAGGCTGGCACACTTGATGAAGCTGACTTCCAATCCACCCTTGCCGATGAGGTCAAGCAGGTAGTCGCCAAGCAGGTTGAGACCGGAATCGATATCGTCAACGACGGCGAATACGGCCACGCAATGACTCAGGCTGTTGACTACGGTGCATGGTGGACGTACTCCTTCGCTCGCACTGGCGGCCTTGAGCTGGTTAAGGACGGCAACCCCGCTAACGAGGTTCACCGCTCAACCCCCGGCAACCTGAAATACACCACCTTCGGCGATCGTCGTGACTGGACGAAGTTCCGCGATTTTTACACCAGCGAAATTGATACCGGCAATGACCCTGACAGCGCCTTCCCAGTTGCTACCTCCGAGATTTCTTACATTGGGCAGGACGCGGTTGCCTCCGACGTGCGTAACCTGAAGTCCGGCATTGAGGCGGCAGGCGCATCCGCAGGTTTCGTTGCGGCGCTGTCGCCCGGTTCTGCAGCTCGCGTGGGCAACAAACACTACGCATCCGATAAGGACTTCCAGTTTGCGTGGGCTGAGGTTCTACGCGAAGAGTACAAGGCAATTACGGACGCCGGTTTGACCCTGCAGATTGATGACCCCTCAATCTCTGAGGGCTGGGACCAGATCAACCCTGAGCCTTCTGTTGAGGACTACCTGGCCTTTATCAAGACCTCTGTTGATGCATTGAACTACGCACTGGAAGGCATTCCAGAGGACCAGGTGCGCTTTCACCTGTGCTGGGGTTCATGGCACGGCCCGCACACCACCGACCTCGAGTTCAAGTACCTGGCAGACACCTTGCTGTCGATTAATGCGCGCGGCTACACTTTTGAGGCTGCTAACGCGCGTCACGCGCACGAATGGAAGGTCTGGGAGAACCTGACTCTGCCCGAGGGCAAGTACATTGTGCCCGGCGTTGTCTCGCACTCCACCAACGTGGTTGAGCACCCTGAGCTGGTAGCTCAGCGCATCGAGCAGTTCGCTTCCGTCGTCGGCAAGGAAAACGTTGTCGCATCCACCGACTGCGGTCTGGGTGGACGCCTGCACCCCGACGTGGCGTGGGCAAAGCTGGCGTCGCTGACCGCGGGTGCGCGCATCGCGTCGGAGCGCCTGTTCTCATAAACCTGCTTCGTACATTATTTTTCCCTTTGTACATCGATAATCTTTGTACAAAGGGAAAAATAATGTACGACACCGCGGGGTTGCGTAAGTAATAAACCTGCTTTTTATATTCATTCTGGAAAGATGAAGACTATTGAGGCTTATTCAAAAGTCCTCCCAGCCGCATAAAACACCAACCCCCGAACCACCGCAAACACCCGCCCATACACGCTCAGCG
>OBYT01000029.1_pt1 | contig 50785 bp, 54 predicted proteins | sample 1476811 | NCBI WGS metagenome assembly OBYT01 (sample SAMEA2580215, study PRJEB22360) | human gut metagenome | biome: human gut; feature: human-associated habitat; material: faeces | place: Denmark | collected 2008/2010
TTTCTCCGCGACTAGGTACTGATGTCGAGATGGTTTCTGAGTGTAGTCAGCAGGAACTGCGCACCCAAGTAGGTAAGGCGGCAATCTGCTTTGTTACTCCGCAATGGGATGAGCCCTTCGGCATGGTGGTCATTGAGGCGCTAGCATGCGGAACCCCAGTAGTTGCCTTTGCTCGCGGTGGCATTCCCGAAATTCTGGCAGATTACCCTCAGCTTTTAGTAAGCCCAGCCGAGGGTGCTACCGGGTTAGCCAACGCGGTACCTCGTGCTTTAGAGCTGAGTCGCGCTGAATTATCCCGCTGGGCACACAGCACCTTTGGCAGTAAAGAACTCGCCAAACGCTACACCAATCTCTTTAGCCAGACGGTCGGTGAAGTACTGTGAACATTACCGTGGGAATGTATGCGCATCATCAGGGAGCCGGGCACCTGCAACGTTGCCGAGCGATTGCTGAGCATCTGAGCGCGCAGGTCACTATTTTGTCGTCACTGCCCGATGCGGACATCGGCCTGCCCTTAGATACCGCCCCTGAGATTGAAAACTACGCCGAGTTCACAGCGGACAATACTTTGCACTGGGTGCCATTGCACGTGGATGGGTTAAGACAGCGAATGGCGTTGATTGCCCAGTGGATTCAGATCAACAAACCCGATGTTTTCTTTGTTGATGTCTCCGTTGAAGTCGCTCAGTTTGTCAGGCTCATGGGAGTGCCGGTGATTACTATTGCCATGCCCGGTGAACGCACCGATACACCACATCAGACCATGTATGCCCAAGCCACAGCATTAATTGCGGCATGTCCTTCTGATGCTCCCGTGCCTGCGCACCTGCAAGGTTTTGCGGATAAACTCTATGCAGTCGGTGGCATCTCTCGCTTTGAAGCCCAAGAATCGTTGACCAGTGAAAGCCCCTATACAGAACAACCTAAAAAGATGCAGGCTGTAGTTCTTCAAGGACGCGGCGGAACAGCGTGGACGCAAGACTACTGGGACGCGGTGGCACTCGCCTGCCCTAGCTGGAACTTCACGGTACTTGGCGGAAACAACCGGGTGGAGAATCCGATGCCCTATCTCACGCACGCCGACGTCGTGATCAGCGCATCCGGGCAAAATTCGGTAGCCGACATAGCTCTGGCGGGAACGTCAGCGATTTTTATCCCGCAAGAGCGGGCATTCGGTGAGCAGCGGGCAACAGCCCGGGTTCTTGAATACCTGGGGTTAGCTACCGTCGTGTGGGATTTACCGCAGGAGAACACCTGGGCAGGAATCTTAGAACAAGCCTGCAAGAAACCGGCACAGTGGAACCGCTGGCAGGTGGTCGGTGCAGCCCAGCGCGCCGCGCGCATCATTGAAGAAAAGGCAGGAAAAACATGGTGAGTCTCGTAACCCTGGCTGATGCCGCGCGTCATCAACGCATTCAGAACCAGCATGTAGCATTGACACAATCAGACCCGGATATTTCTCACGGCCTGGTGGTGCTCAAACACGAAGAATTCTCCGTTGACGGTGTTCAAACCATTGCGCATTTGAGCGACGACAAGCCGCTGCTCGCCCACGCGCGCAACACGGCAGGAGACTGGGCCGCCCAAAACTCTGACGATGAAATCATTATTTTTCTAGATGCTGACTGCCTACCGGGAAAACACCTGATCGAGCGGTATGTGCAGGCACTAGATGAACACCCGCACGCGGTGGTCACCGGCCCTGTGACCTATCTAGAAGCTCAGGACTCTACAGAGCAACAGGTAGCAAAGTACTGCGCCAGCCCTGCCACTTTGGACGCCGTGACCAGCCCGCATCCGGCGCGTCCGTACCCCGAAGAGGGCACCATGTTCGCGACCACCCCCGACCAGTACAACGTCTTTTGGTCACTCACTTTCGCCCTTCGAGCTAGCACATGGAAGAAAATCCGTGCCGAGTGGGGCGGATTCGATGAAGACTTCAAAGGCTACGGTGGCGAAGACACCGATTTTGGGTGGAAGCTACGCGAGCACGATGTTGAGCTGTGGTGGGTTGGCGGTGCGCACGCCTACCACGTGTGGCACCCCGTCTCATCGCCACCCTGGGAAAACCTGACAGATATTGTTGCCAATGCCAACACCTTCTATGAGAAATGGGGGCAGTGGGCCATGCTTGACTGGCTCAAAGAATTTGAAGCTGCCGGTGCGGTACGGCGCGTGAAAGACCGGTGGGAACTGGTCTAATCGTGGGCAGAGAGCTTTCACCGTTCAACGGCGAAAGTGCACTTTAACCCCGATTTTCAGTAAAAACCAGGGGGTTAAAGTGCACTCTCGGCGAATGTAAATTCCTAGAACTAGCTATCCGGGTACAGCGCCTTGCTGATGGTGGTGACGGTGTCGAGGTTGCCCCAGGTTCCCGGCAAGGTGTCTGAGGACGGGATTGCCACCAGGCGGTCATCCTGCACTGCTTTGACGCCGCTCAGGTTCTTCTTTAACCACTCGCGAGTGGTCTTTTCATGTTCCTCGCTGGTGGTGGTGAATACAATGACATCCGGATTCTTCTTCAGCAGTTCTTCGCGTGACACTTCAGCAGCAAAGAAGTCTTTGAAGCCGGAATCTTCAGGATTAAAGACATTCTGCGCACCGGCGGCTTCAGCCATGCTGTGCTCAACACCAGCGCCGATAGCCGTCAGAGTGTCACCCTCAATATAGAGCTGCGCCAGGGTCTGCTTCTCTTTTCCCTCAGAACGCTTCTTAGCCTCATCCAGCTGAGCCTGAGCCTGCTCGGACAGCTTCTTCGCCTCGTCCTCCTTGCCCAGAATCTTGCCGTATGCCTCAATGTCAGTCAGCAAATCGCTCACCTTCGCGGTGGAGCGGTTATTAAAGCAGCCAGCTTCTGCAACGTAAGACGCCGCACCCGCTTCTTTCAGCTGATCCTGGGTTGCATACCCCTGTTCAGCGGTGAACTCGTAGGTGGTGGGTGAAAGAACAAGATCAGGGTTGAGTTTGAGCAAATCCTCGCGGGAGGGCGGCGCATCCTCACTGATCACCTGCGGGTTATGGCCTTGGCTAGTCAGTGACTCTGGCAGTTCTTTGCCGTTGGTCTGGGGCAACACCGATTACCTTATCGCCGGCGCCCAAACGCGCCATGAGATCAGCCTGTCCGGGGTTCAGCGCCACAATGCGCTCGGGATTAGTGGCAAAGTCCACCGGCTCACCGCAGTTTTCAAGCGAAACATTCTGCGACTGCGAGCTCTGCGCGGTGTTTTCGGTAACGGACTGCCCACAGCCGGTCAGCGCTACCAAGCCAGCAAGTGCCAAGGATGCGTAAAAAGTAGTGGCACGCGTGTGCTTCATGGAATCTCGTTTGAGGGTTATAAGTGAGTGTGTCGTCTAAATGAGAGAGTGTGCCCGCCTCGCGGATCATCGAGTGCTACGGATTCCACGCCCAGCACCTCATCCACGAGGGCGGGCACAAGGACGCTGGTTGCCGAGCCGTGCGCGACCAGCTTGCCCGCTTGGAGGACGGCTACCCGGTCACAGTAGGCAAGAGCGAGGTTGACGTCGTGCAGGGCAGCCAGGGTGGTTCCACCGCGTGCGGTGACCAGGTGCAGAAGTTCGTGCTGAAAGCCCAAATCGGCGTGGTTAGTGGGTTCATCCAGAATCAGAACGGGCTTTCCTGCGCCAAAACACGCGCCAGCAAGATTCTCTGCTTCTCACCGCCAGATAGCGATGAAAACGTGCGGTCAGCGAATTTCTGCGCACTCACTTCTACGAGCGCGGTTTCGACAATCTCAATATCTCGCGGTGAATCCGCACCAAATCCGCGCTGGTGGGGCACGCGTCCTAGCATTGCCACGTCGCGTCCGGTCAGCGGAAAGTCGGAGCTGATTTCCTGCGCCATCACAGCGATACGTCGTGCGGCCCCTACTGAACTGAGGGACGCCACGTCCTTCCCACCGGCGAACACTGCGCCCTGTGTGGGCGGCTGTACACGGTAAGCGGTCTTGAGCAGGGTGGACTTACCACTGCCATTCGGACCGATGAATCCGGTGACGGTGCCGGGTTCAACACGCAGGCTCACGTTATCAAGGATGCGACGTTGCCCCATGTCAACGGTTATATTTTTGAATTCTAAGTTCATGTTTAGACGTCCTTGGTTCGCATCAGCCAGAGGAAGAAGGGCGCGCCAATGACGGCGGTTAGGATGCCGATGGGGATTTCCACCGGCTCAGCTAGGGTGCGAGCTAAAAAGTCGCAGAGTCCCAAAAATGCACCGCCACCGAGTGCGCTCAGAGGGATGAGTCGGCGGTGGTCGGCTCCCACTAGCATGCGCGTCAGGTGCGGGATAATGAGCCCCACAAAGCCGATGCCACCGGCAACAGAAACGGTGGCAGCCGTCAGCATGGCAGTCACCAGCAGAAGAATTTTGCGCAGGGATGAGACGTTGACACCCAGCGCGGTCGCGGTTTCATCGCCTACGAGCAGGGCGTTCATGGCGCGAGTCTTAAAGCCAACCGTCACCAGTCCGATGACCAACGCGAGGATGGGTAGCGTCAGACTTTCCCAATGCGCTGCTGAGACAGAGCCCAGCATAAAGTGCAGGATGCTGTAGATGTTCTGGGCATCGGTGGTCATGATTAAGAAGTTGGTCACGGCGGCAAAGAGAGACCCCACCGCAACGCCCACCAGAATCAGGCGTGAGGGCATGATGATTCCGCGCTTCAGCGCCAGTGAGTAGACCAACGCAATGGTGATGGCAGCACCGATAAATGCTGAGACGTTCAGAGCGATGACCGCTAGAGCAGTTGATCCCGCAACAATGGCCACCACGGCTCCGAGCCCCGCACCGGCTGAAATACCCAGGATGTAAGGTTCCGCTAGCGGATTACGCACAATCACCTGCAAGATGACGCCAGCGAGCGAGAGCGCAGCCCCGGCCACGATAGCAAGTAGAACACGGGGCAGGCGGGAGTTCCAGACGGCTTGGTCTTGGGCAGGGGGATGCTGCCGTCGCTCATCCAGAGCATGCCGGGAAGTAGATGACCGAGGACGATTTTGGCGGCGGTTGCTGGTGAGGTACCCAGCGAACCGTGGGCGGTGGCAGACAAACGCGTCCCCTCCCAAATTCTTATTGATAATAATTCTCAATAATAGTGGGAAGGGTGCGGGTTAGACAACGCCACGCACCGCCAGCTTATAACTGATGCGAGTAAGAATACAGATACACCGAGAGGGGAGCGATGTGCCATTTTTCGGGTGAAAAGTGGTACATCGCTCCCCTCTCACAAGAAGAGACAGTGGGTTTTCTAGCTGAGGATTTTTATTTCCTCGCTCACTCGGAAAGCCCCCAGCTAGCCTATGCCCTGCCGCCTTGCTGGTGTGGCATGCGTTCCTCGGCGGGAACGCCCTCGCGCTGTTCGGTTTCTAGTTCATCTTCAACGCGGGCACGCAAATCATCGCGCACCAGATCCTGACGGCGGAAGTGCTTATTGCGATAGCCCGAACGCGCCATCATGTGCGTTGAAATCGGAATGGTCAAAAACTGCAGGATGAGCGCGACCAAAAGAACCGGCACAACCTTCCAGGTACCCGCATCCAAGGCGATGCCCAGCAGCAACATCATCAGACCGAATACCTGCGGCTTAGAGCCGGCGTGCAGACGCGTCAGAAGATCCGGAAAACGGTAGAGACCAGCAGCCGCGGCCAGCGACATGAGGCAACCGATAATCATGCAGAGAGCGGCAATAATATCAATCATGGGTTAGCCCTCCTCAGAACCGGTTTCTAGGTTTTTCTCAACGTCCTTTTGGTCAACCTCTGTCACACGGTCAATCTCAGCGTTCACCGGGGCGTTGGATGCAAAGCGCGCCACCGTCACCGAGCTGATAAAGCCGATCATGGACAGAACCACGAGGATCGGCAGGTAAATGTAGCGGTCGTAGGCAAAGACCAGCAGGCAAATACCGGCGGCGATGATGGTGAGCAGGACGTCCGATGAAACCACGCGGTCCAGCAGAGTCGGGCCCTTCCACAGGCGGTAGAGGGTGCCAATAGTTGCCACGGCAAGAATAATGCCGCACGCCCAAATTACTGCGGTCATGAGTCGTGCCCTCCAATCTCGTTAACAACGGTTTTGCGTTCGTCTTGCTCGTGAAGCTCGTGTTCACCGCGTTCTGCGGCGGCAACGGTGCGGGCGTAGTCTTCGTCGGTTTCTACGTCCTTACGCAGCAGTGCTTCGTACTCGTCAGAGTGACCTGCCGCGCGCAGAATCATTGCCTCAGTCTTCTGGGCGCTGACGCGGTATTCCTCGACCCCTTCAGGGGTGTCCACGTCAATCACGTGCAGGTAGAGAATGGAGTGCGCGCGGTCGACGTCTACCACCAGCGAGCCGGGAATCAGTGAGAGCGCGTGCGAGGTTGCGGTGATAAACAAATCTGAGCGGGTGCGCAACTCAACAGCAACCATCGCGCTATTGATGGGCTTACCGAAAGCGAAAGATAGCTTGGCCAGCTGGTAACTTGCCACCGTGACTCCCCAGAGAAAGTACGCAAGGAACTTCAGCGAGTGCCACAGATTAAACCTGTCAGACAGGTAGAGGCGCGGCATGCGGAACACGTAGGTGACAAGAATCGAAAGCAGTAAGCCAAAGGCAACGTTGGGCACTGAGAAATCCTGCCACAGCGCGCACCAGACCAAAACCAGCCAGAGTAGCGGCGGCAGTCCATGAAGAATGAAGTCTCTAATTTGGCGCATTATTTGCCCCCGTTTTCTGCCCAGTACTGTTCAATGGTCGATGCGTTATCACCGAAGACAGCGTGTACGTAGCGGTCGGGTTCAAAGAGGTTGTCTGATGCGTGATCCGCCAGGTTGTACAGCGGGGCTGCCAGCAGAGTGATGGCTACGCTGACGCTGACCAAGCCGATGGTTGAGAACTTCATCGAGCGCGGAATGGGCTTGCGTGCGTATTCTGCGGGGTTTGAGGATGCTTCTGCCTCCACCAGAGCGTCAACGGGGTTGTTCGCTTGTTCGGCAGGACGCCAGAAGGCTTTATTCCAGACGCGGAGCAGGGCAAGGAGGGTCAGCAGCGAGACAAAGACGCCGACGCCCGCCATGGTGTATGCCTGCCAGGTTCCAACGTTCGCGCTTGCTTGCAGCAGACCAATTTTGCCGATGAAGCCGGAGAACGGCGGGATGCCGCCCAGGTTCAGTGCGGGTACAAAGTAGAGCACTGCGAGCACCGGTGAGATTGCCATGAGGCCACCGAGACAGTCGGTGTTGGTAGTGCCCGCGCGTCGTTCGATCAGACCAACCACCATAAATAGGGCGGTCTGGATAACGATGTGGTGGGCAATGTAGAAGACGACGGTGGTAAGACCGGCTTCAGTATTCAAGGCGATACCCCAAATCATGTAGCCGATGTGGCTGATGAGGGTGAAGGAGAGCAGACGTTTGATGTCTTTTTGTGCCAGCGCGCCGAGGATACCGACGAACAGCGTCAGGATCGCCACGATGGATAGCAGCGTGTTGAGGTGGCCACCGGGAAAGAGCAGGGTTTCGGTACGAATAATTGAGTAGACACCGACCTTGGTCAACAATCCAGCAAACACCGCGGTAACGGGTGCAGGGGCTGTTGGGTAGGAGTCCGGCAACCAGAGCGATAGGGGAAAGACTGCTGCTTTAATACCAAAAGCAATCAGAAGCATCAGGTGCAACTGCATACGTGTGCCCTCGGGCAAGGTGCCAAGCTTGAGGGCAAGGTCAGCCATGTTCACGGTACCTACGGATGCGTATACGAAAGCAATAGCAATCAAGAACAGCATGGACGAGATGATGGAGACCACCACGTAGGTGACGCCGGCGCGAATTCGCGGGGTGCTCGCGTTCATGGTCATAAGCACGTAGGACGCAAACAGCAGAATCTCAAAGCCCACGTAGAGGTTAAAGAGGTCCCCTGCCAAGAAGGCGTTTGAAACACCTGCAATCAGAAGCAAGTAGGTGGGGTAATACACCGAAATCGGCACTTCATCGTCCTCATCTGCCAGATGCTGACCGGTTGCGAAGATGAGCACGGCGAGGGAGACAATCAATGAAACTACCAGCATAAGAGCTGAGAGCTGATCGACAACCAGCACAATACCAAAGGGAGCGTCCCAGCCACCCAACTTCACAGCCTGAGGTTCGCGTCCCCACACTGCAAGCAGCAAGACAATATCGAGGGCTAAAGTAACGACGATAGCACCGAACGAGATAACCGCCTGCACACGAGGAAAACGTAGCAGGATGAAGGTCAGCGCTGCAGCAAAAAAGAGAATGGCAACAGAGAGCGGAGCAAGCGAGAAAATATTCACGTTTTAGTTCTCCTTTCCTCTTGTTGCTGATTCTTTTTCTGCCAAGTTGTGTTCTTTGTACGCAAGATTTATCAGCTCATCCGGGTTGTCGGTGCTGGTCTGTGCTCGGCGCAGTTTCTCTTGACCTGCGTGCAGATGCGCTTGCTCGTCTTGAAGTTCTTCTTCTTGAAGCTTGCGGCTTTCTTCATCACCTTCGAACTCTGATTCGTCATCTTCAATCGGAGTGTCTTCTTCGGTGTCGAAGTGGTCGCTGGTTGCAACGCGCAAGTCTTCGTCATCGTCCTGAATTTCATCGGCACGTGCCAGAACCCAGCCGCGGTAAATCATACCGAGCACGAAGGCGACCATTGCCGCACCAATCACGATGGCGGTAAGCGTCAGCGCCTGCGGGAGCGGATCGGTGTACTGGTCAGCCGGAATGTCCTTCTCGTAGAAGGTCGGTAATAGCGCAGGCCCGCCCGCGTGAACAATCAGCAGGTTGGTTGCGTTTGAAATCAGCATGAGTCCGAGCAGGACGCGGGTGAGCGTGCGAGCGAGCACCAGGTAGACGCCCACGGCGTAGAGCACACCCATCACGAGAATGAGGCTCAAATCGATAATCATGAGTCTGCCTTTCGGTGGGGTGTTACAACTACTTCTTCGTTGATGTTCACGGTGTGGTCGGCAATCGCGTCGTCAACGCCCTGGCCGAGGCTTCGCAGAATATCGAGTACCAGGCCGATAACTAGCAGGTAGACGCCAACGTCGAAAATAATCGTTGTTACGAAGTGGACGTCACCGAACACCGGTAACCAGAAGTCATAGACATGGGAGGTAAAGGCCGCATCGCCAATGAACAGTGGCCACACTACGTAGAGCACCGCAATCGCTAGACCGGCACCGAGGAAGGTACCAGCGCTAAAAGGCGCTGCCATGCGTAGCTCGGTACCGCCACCGGCTAGGTAGCGAATGGAGAACGCCAAGCCCGCGATCAGACCGCCCGCAAAGCCACCGCCGGGCAGGTTGTGACCAGCTACAAGCATGTACAGCGAAACGATCAGCAAAGTGTGGAAAATCAGACGAGTCATGACTTCCATCAGTAGCGAACGTGATTCGGGGGGCAGTGTGCGTCCTGCCAGCAAAAATGGATCGCGTTCTTCTTCAACGTGGCCGAACTCTGTAGAGATCTGACGTTGACGGCTCTGCTCACCTTCTGCGTAGGACTGCTCAACAACGCGCAGTGCCTCTGTCGTCGGGTGCGCACCTATCGAGTCGTTGCGTCCGCCAATAAAGATCAAGGACGCGACGCCGGTAGCTGCCAGCGCAAGCACGGAAATTTCGCCGAAGGTGTCCCAGCCGCGCATATCAACGAGCGTGACGTTCACGGTGTTATAGCCGTGACCGTGCTCGTAGGCGAGCTTGGGCATCTCAAGAGAAATGGGATCTAGCGAACGCGATGAGAACGTGAACATTGCCAGCGCCATCATCAGCACGGCAAAGCCAATAGCGATAACCAGGCGCGTGGTCTTGTTAAGCGGGTTCTTGCGCTCACCGACGTCCTCACGCGGCATTTCGCGGGGTAGGACGCGCAGCGCAAGCACGAAGGCAATCATCGAGATGGTCTCAACCAGCAACTGGGTCAGAGCCAGGTCGGGTGCCGAACGCAGGGCGAAAATCAGCACCATGCCGTAGCCGGTAACCGACACCATCAAGATAGCGAGGAAGCGCTTGCGAACGGTTGCTGCAACAATAGCTGCCACAATCATCACGATTGCGATGACCCACTGCACCGGTGATTCGGTCACGCGCACGCCCTTGAGCGGCGGGGTCTCCTGCACAAACAGCGCAACGGTTGGAACGGTCACTGCCGTCACCAGAATGACGGAGAGGTAGAACGCCAGCGAACCACGCTGGGTTTTCGCGGTGACCCACACAGCAAAGCGGTCGAGAACGTCCATGACGCCGCGGTGGATATGACGCGCGCGAGGCAGCTCAGGAATCGAGGTCTGGATCTTCTCAACCGGCTCGCGGAAGAGGAAAATCAGCAGACCTACGACCATGATTCCCAGCGATGTAAAGAGCGCAGGGGTAAGACCGTGCCACAGAGCAAGGTGAAGTTCGTACTCACCAACAGTTTTCACATGTGCTGCAATGAGCTTGTGCAAGGGTTCGGGGTAAAGACCGAATACCACGGTGAGCAAGGTAAGAACGGCAGGAGCAGCTAAGAAACTGCCCTCAACCGAATGGAACTGGGTATCGGGGCTGTACTGGTTCTTACCGTGCTTAGCCAGCGCATAATCTACATCGGCGCAGTATTTAACACCTTCATCGAGCATGTAGCTCTCACGCTTACGAGCAAAAGCGCCCCAGACAAAGCGGGCAGAATACGCGAAGGTGAAGATAGAACCAATCACCACAGAAGCAAACGCAAAAATACCCGCCCAGGTTGAGAGGTCGTGAATCGCTGTTTCTAGCACAGCTTCTTTAGCCACGAACCCGGCAAACAGCGGTACGCCAGCCATAGATGCCGCCGAAATCGCGCCCACTGCAAAAAGCTTGGGTGCTCGACGGTAGATACCCGACATCTTGCGAATATCGCGGGTACCCGCCTGATGGTCGATAATGCCCACGGTCAAAAAGAGAGCAGCCTTGAACATGGAGTGTGCCAGTGTCATAGCGATTGCCGCATAAATCGCATCCGGAGTTCCCAGCGAAATAATGAGCGCTAAGAAGCCCAACTGCGAGACAGTACCGTAGGCAAGAATGAGTTTGAGGTCGAACTGCTTGAGCGCCACATAGCCACCAAAAATCATGGTGAAAGAACCCAAAATAAGAAGGGTGTAATGCCAAGCATCCACCTGAGCAAAGGCAGGCGATAGGCGCAACAGAAGGTAGATACCGGCCTTCACCATTGCCGCCGCGTGCAGGTAAGCACTCACAGGGGTCGGTGCAGCCATCGCGCCCGGCAACCAGAAATGCATGGGAATCAACGCTGATTTAGAAACGGCACCGGCCAGAATCAATATCATTGCCGTAGACAGCAGACCCAAAGAAATATTGCCGTGACCAGCCTGAATGTCCGCAACCCAGTCAGCACCGCGCAGCGTCCACTCGTACAAGCTGTAGGTGCCAAGCGCCTGACCAACAATAATCAAGCCGATGAACATGGCAAGACCGCCGAAGGTCGTAATGGTCATCGCCTGCAAGGCCGAACGACGCGCAGACAAACGCGTACGTGAGAAGCCAATCAGCAGATACGACAAAATGGTGGTGATCTCCCAGAAAATGAACATCACCAAAACGTCGTCAGAGGTCACCAAACCGAACATCGCACCGGCAAAGCCAAAGAGGTAGGCAGCAAACGCCCCCACGCCCTTCTGCTTAGGCGAGAAATAGGACGCGCAGTAGAACAGCACCAGCGAACCCACGCCCAGCACCAGCAAGCACATGATGAACGACAGAACATCAAGACGGAAGGTCAGGGAGAGGTTCAGCTGAGGAATCCACGGCACAGACTCAACCCACGCGTCCTCACCGTGAAGGATGCGTGAAGTTTGAGTCAGCACAGCGGCAAGGCTGAGTGCGGGTACGACTGCAAGTGCGTAGAAGGTTTTAACGCCAAACTTCTTAAAAAGGGCGGGAGTCACCAACGAACACACAAAGAAAGCAATAAGAATTAAGGTCACGAGTGGGCCTTACATGTGTCTGGGGTTTATCTTTACTCAGTTTAGCTAATAAAGTGCACTTAGTGTTATGGTGGGTTCCACAAAATAAAGCTCTTTTTATGGGAATATGCTGTTTTTTCTGCTTTTCACGCGGTACAAACCTTGGTATAAAATAACGTTTATGACGCCGGCGCAAAACTTACCCCGAACGACCGCGGCCTTTCGAAGGTGACCACAAAAACATCAGAGTGACCATGATAACGTCAATGTACACCGTTTTTCCCGTGGGTTTTGACGCTTTTGTGGTCACTGCGGTGTTTACGTGGTCACCTCTAAGGCAAGCAGAGTAAACTAGCCACGATTTATCTCGCACTCTATGGTTTGGATGAACTCTCGTGGCATCTTCTCGCTCTCCTTTTTCATGGCAGCTGCACGGCAACGGCAAGGCTATTGCCCCCGGCGCAGTTGTTGCTCCGCATGAACGTCTTTCGTGGGGTCGCACTATCGGCATTGGCGCGCAGCACGTGATCGCAATGTTTGGTGCGACCTTCCTTGTGCCCCTGCTGACCGGTTTTCCGCCGGCGACTACCCTGTTCTTCTCGGGTATCGGCACCATCATCTTCCTGCTTCTGACGGCAGGACGCGTGCCCTCCTACCTGGGCTCGTCCTTCGCCTTCATCGCTCCCCTGGCGGCAGCGTCCAACCAGTACGGCCCCGGCGGCTCACTGGGCGGCATTGTGATGGCGGGTATTTCGCTGTTCATCATCGGTTTGATTGTGCAGTTTGCGGGCACGGGTTGGCTGACCAAGCTCATGCCGCCGCTGGTGACCGGCTCTATCGTGGCGCTCATCGGCTTCAACCTGGCGCCGTCCGCTAAAGACAACTTTATGAAGGCACCTATCACCGCGCTGGTCACGCTCACCAGCATCGTGCTGATTTCGGTCATTTTCAAGGGAATGATCGGACGCCTGTCTATTCTTCTGGGCGTCATCATCGGCTACATCACCGCTGTCCTGCGCAGCGAAGTAGACTTCACGACCATTCACCAGACCTGGGAATCCGAGGGTCTGATTGGTCTGCCGCACTTTCAGCATCCTGAGTTCCACTGGAACCTAGCTGGCCTGTTTATTCCCGTGATTCTCGTGCTGGTTGCCGAGAACATCGGCCACGTGAAATCGGTGGCGCTGATGACCAACACTAATCTGGACGCCTACTCAGGACGCGCGATCATGGCTGACGGCCTGGCAACCACCGTTGCGGGCATGGGCGGCGGTTCAGGCACCACCACCTACGCTGAGAACATTGGCGTGATGGCGGCGACCAAGGTCTACTCCACCGCCGCTTACTGGGTAGCTGCAATTTTCGCGATTCTGCTGTCTATCTTCCCCGTTTTCGGTGCCGCCGTGGCAACCGTGCCCGCGGGCGTCCTGGGCGGTGCTGCAACCGTTCTTTACGGCATGATCGGTATGCTCGGCGTGCGCATCTGGGTGCAGAACCGCGTGGATTTCTCTAACCAGGTGAACCTGACCACCGCGTCCATCGCTATGATCATCGGTATCGCCGACTACACCTGGGAGTTCAGCAACCTGCAGTTCGCGGGCATTGCCCTGGGTACCGCCGCCACCCTGGTTATCTACCACGTCATGGCAGCCATCAATAAGGGAACCGGTGCCGCTGGGGCAGACCCGCTCACGCCGGACGCGACCGACCCCAAATCACCGGAAGCGGCGGCGCACTAGCGTCCTCGCGCCCCGACCAACCACATACGAAATGCCCGAGCTACACATGAAAATCATATGTAGCTCGGGCATTTCGTATGTAGCAACGGTTATATCTAAGGACGCGTCGCGCTCACTAGGTACTGCAGGGTCGGCTGATGCCCGGGAGTAGCGCCCTGGGCTAAGTCCAGTTCAAGCACCTCGGTCAGCTCGCGCACCTGAATGTCGATAAAGCCCGCCCGCTCAATGACCGCAACGGTTGATTCGATGCTTTGCGCCTCGGCCAGCGGCAGTTCTGCGCGTACGGTTTCATCGTAAAGTTCAGCGAAGTTTTCGGTCTTATTCTCATCCAAACCGCGAGGAAACCAGGGCGCATCGATTACGATCAGTGTGCCACCGGGAACCAAAAGCCCTCGCCAGTTTTTCAACGCTTCAACCGGGTGGCGGAGCGTCCACATGAGATAGCGGCTGGTGACCGCGTCGAAGGTTCGCTCACCAAGGGTGAGTGCTGGCTCAACCGCGTCCGCCATGATGAATTCAGGACGCTGCTGCTCGGGTAGATTGAGAGCCTCGTGTCTTGCGATCTCCAGCATCTGTTCTGATAAATCTACGCCTGTGACCTGTTTGCCCACGTCAAAATGCACGAAAGCGAGAAATCCTGAGCCTGTGCCGATATCAAGGACTCTCTGCGCATGAGAGGGCAGGGCATCGCGCATGATGTCGCCCCATACTTCACGGTCAACATTTTTACGGTCTGGACGCTGTTGCAAGCGATGGTAGGTTTCAGCGCGCTGATCCCAGTAGGCGTTGATTGATTCCTGTGCGCTCATGAGCTCCCTTCGGGGTTGCGCGGCTCGAATAGTAGGTGGGTTTTGCCGTGGTGTTCTATGCGATGAACGGCCATGTCGTAAACGGGCTCTAGATACGCAGGCGTCAAGACGTCGCCCACGGGACCTTGTGCGACCACGCGTCCAGAGTCGAGGAGCACCACGTCATCGCAATATTGCGCGGCGAGATTGAGATCGTGCAGAACAATCACGGTGTTACGCGAGTTGGTGCGAATCAGTCCCAGCAGCTCGTGCTGGTGTCTGATGTCGAGGTGGTTGGTGGGCTCATCTAAGAAGATGTAGGGCGTATCTTGCGCTAGCGATCGGGCGATGAGAACGCGCTGTTTTTCGCCGCCGGAGAGTTCTGCAAAGAACCGCTGGGCAAGGTGCAGAGCATTGACCGATTCAAGACTGTGAATGACCTTTTCTTCATCGGACGCTCCCGGTCGCGCGAACATGCCAAGGTGAGGGGTGCGACCGAGCATCACCATCTGCGCAACGGTTAACCCGGGTTCGCTGTCTCGTTCTTGAATGACGGTAGAAACTTCCCGCGCGAGTTCTTGAGCCGAGTAGGACCCTAGGTCTTTTCCGCCGATGGTGACGCGTCCTTCAACCGGTTTTAAACCGCCGCTGAGGTTGCGAATCAGTGTTGATTTTCCACTACCGTTAGGGCCCACCAGTCCCAGCACCCGCCCCGCTCGCTGTTCAAGATTTACACCGTGTAAAACAGTCTGAGTGCCGTAGGCGTAGGTGAGGTTCTGCGCGCGAATCACTGATAGAACCTTTCAACAATGCGTTCAAGACCGTCCACCGCCAGAGGGGTTGCGGGTTCGGTGAAGTTCATGAGTTGAACCAGCATCTGGTTGTCGCGCACAGCAGTGATTGAGCCTGCGCCCGGTAGGTTTTTGACGGCGTCAGCGACGGCCTGTTCATCACCCTCCGAGTAGAGAAGAATCAGAACGTCGGGGTTGCGGTTAATCAGTTCTTCGCCGGTGACTTCAAAAACGCGCTGGTCAACGTCACCGAAAACGTTCTTAAAACCGGCAGCTTCTAGCTGAGGTTCTGCCATCGATTTGCTGCCGTAGGCGTAGGTAGTACCGCCACCCACCGTGGGGTAAAGGACGGCAGCGGTGCGTCCGTCGCCGTCACCCACCTGCTTTTTCACCGCGTCCACTCGGGTTTTGAGGTCGCTGATTGCAGCGTCCGCCCGGTCTTTTTTATTAAAAATAGTGCCGTACGTTTCAAGCTGATCGTAGATAGAGTCAAAGCTTTGATGCTCGGGGGCCCCGCTTTTGCACATGGCAGGTTCTTCAATTAGCGGGATACCAAGTTGCGAAAGGGAAGCGCGGTCGAGGTTATCGACTTCACCCAGTACGAGGTCTGGTTGCTGGGCAATCACCGTGTCTTTTGAGATGTTCAGGTGGCCACCGGCATCTAAGTCGTCGGACAGCATGGGAATCTTGTTCAGTTCATCGCGGGTTGCCTGATCGTAGTACGCGTCTGGGTAGGCGCCCGCGCGGGCTACCACCTGGTCAAGTACACCGAGGTCGTGCAATGCCGGAACAGCTGCGGACTTGAGCAAAACCATGCGTTCGGGTGTTTTATTGAAGGTGACGTCAGTACCGCAGTTCTGCACGGTCACCGATTCTCCCGATGCCCCAGCCGAGGAATTTTCTGCGCTAGAGCATCCTGTCAGCACAAGTGCTCCTACAGCTGCCAGCGCACCAACAACAGTGAATAAGTGTTTCATAAAGCTTAGGTCTTTCTAGGAGTACGAGCGCATTTTCTTAATCAGTACCAGCAAGAATGGTGTGCCCACTAAGGCGGTAAGGATGCCGATGGGTATTTCTTGGGGTGCTAAGACCGTGCGCGCTACAAGGTCTGCAAGGGTGAGCAGGGTTGCACCCATCAGGGCGGCAATGGGTAAGGACGCGCGATGTAGGGCACCGGCGCATCGCCGGGCAAGATGCGGGATGATGAGTCCAACAAAGCCGATACTGCCCACTGTGGCAACCACTACGCCCACGTTAAGCGAGATGATAACGAGCAGGATGAGGCGGATTTTCTCGGGTGAGATACCAAGGCTTACCGCCGATTCATCGCCAACAGATAGGACGTCAAGGTGTTTGCTCATCGCCCAGAAGATAATCCCGGTAAGTGCAGTAATAATGACTGTTGCTGTCAGCGGAGTTCCCCAGGCGGCAAGCGAGAGTGAACCGAGCAACCAGAACATCACAGAACGCGTACCTTCGGCATCGCCGCTAGCAAAGATTAAGAAGCTGGTAACAGCGTTGAGAGCGTAGCCCACAGCCACACCAGCCAAAAGCAGACGCAGGGAGGTAATGCGTCCGCCCGTCCGAGCTAGAAGGTAGACCGCAATGGACGACGCTAGCGCCCCTAGAAAAGCGGTTGCTTGTAGAGCATGAGCACCAAACGCGCCAACGCCTGCACCAAAGAGAATCGCCAGTGCAGCACCCGCTGAAGCACCCGAGTTAATGCCGAGCAGGTATGGTTCAGCCAGAACATTGCGTACCATCGCCTGCAAGACCATGCCGCTCACGGCAAGACTCGCACCGACAACTACAGCAAGCAGAACACGCGGTAAACGCACCTGCCAGATGATGGCGTCCACAGAAGGTGACCACGTAATTGGGCTGTGAGGGGTGAGAGTATGGTGCGCAATAACGTTGAGAGTTTCCCCCAAGGTCAGTGGCACAGCGCCTACAGTAATCCCTAGAAAAGCGGCGACCGCGAGCGCTATCAGGAGCACTGTAGCCCATACCAGTACGCGGGTACGCAAGCTTTTGAGCCCCAGCGGGTCATCTTGAATTTTCTGTTGTTGCACAGTCACTGAGATAGAGTAACGCCTATTTCTGGGCGGTTGGTGTGAACTTTGAGCCTACCAGCATCACAATCCACATGGAGAGCAGGAAGGGCCAGGTGTAGACGGGAATCGGGGTCAGTGCCAGCAGGGGTTGGATGCACAGGGTGAGCAGGATGCCCACGGTTGCACCGGTGATGCGCGCTGATAGCGGGCGGTCGTTCCAGAAGGTGGCACCGATAGCGATAGAGACGAGCACCGCGCTGTAACCGAAGAGTCCGGTTGAGGTGGTAGCAAGACCGCCGTGCACCAGGGACGCGATGAGCAGGCTCAGTACGCTACCCCACAGGGCGAAGCCACCAAGCACGAGGGATGCGGCAAACAAACCTGCTGCAATCAGAACGCCCGTCACCGCACCGTCAGCAAGAACAACCTCGGCGATATTGTTGGTGAGCCCCACATAAACCCCGTTCACGCCGGTTCCGGAGCTCAACGCACCGCCGGTTGCTTTGAAGCCTGCGAGCAGGGTGATGAGGATGCCGGTGACAGTGCAGAACGGTGCGGTAGAGACAGGAAGTGCCGCACCGCGCAGAGCTTTGGTGGCAAAGAGTTTTTCAAAGGCAAAGTGCACGGGGGTGCACAGTGCAGCACCGACCACTGTCATTGCTAAACCGATGGGCCAGTTCTGCAACTGAACACCGGCGGCAGCACCAACGAGCGCGCCGTTGAAGCCAAAGAGACCGTCAGTCACAGCCTCAGGCCGCTTCACGGCAAGACCAGTCAGTGTCTGCACGAGAGCACCGAGTGCCATGAGCACGGCAGTACGCAGATCAAAAAGTGCAACGCCTGCAAGAATCAGGACGCCGGTGGCGGAGCTTCGCGCAAAGTAGATTTGGGAGACACCCCGTAGAACATCCTGAATCTTCATGGTTCGTGTTTCCTCTTTTTAGTGCTTTCGTAGATCAAGTTTCGCCTGGTAACGCCAGGTTTTACGGGTGAGGTTAATGATGTCCTGGTGCAACTGAGCAATGTCGGCGGTGGAGTTCGCCAGGGAGCGCACCGCCACGCAGTGCACACCGTGAGCGTCGCGTCCTGCACGGGTGATGCCAGAGAGCGTATTGGAGCCTTCCACCATTGCCGCCAGATCGTCATAGAGGGCATCGTCGATGCGGGCGTCCGCTAGGAGTAGCTGCCCGGTGTGACTATGCCCCTCCATGAGCCCGACGCCGCGAATATCACCGAGTTCGCTGGGCTTGAGGCGCAGCTGATCAACCGCTAGACGCTTGTCACCGCCCTCCCCCGTCACGCGAATTTCGGTGCGCATACGCAACTCTTGGTATTTGAAGGACGAGCCGTCCGGCGCCCAGCCCGGCGTGATGATTTCTGACATCACTAGCGAGGCGGTAGGATCCATGGTCACCAGTGTGCGCTGTTTGTACGCGCCTTCACGGTAGACAATCAGCTGGTCAGGCACATACTCGAAGACAGCGCCGGGGCCAAGATCCACCGTCATCTCTTGGTAGGCGGGACCCTGCGGAGTCTTGTACACCTTGGTTGCCGACTGCGTGGTCAGCAGTAGTGACGCGCCCTGCTCAACCTTCAGATCCAGCAGGTAGCGATCCGCGCCAAAGTATGCACCGCCGGGGTTAATGGCGGTGTAGGTGACCTGCCCGGACGCATCCAGGTAATGCGGGCGAAGAATACGCAGCGCGCCCTCGTGGTACTGGCTCGTAGCCACCGAACGTCCATTGCGTTCGGTGACACCGAGCTTAAGCACGCCTGCCCAGTTATGGGTTTCGTGTTCAGTAGCCATCGAAAATTAGGATGCGAGGTCGAGCATGAGCACGTCGTGGCGAATCCAGTTCTCCACGGTCTCAAGGCCTTCGTCGGTCTTCAGGTTGGTGAAAGCGTAGGGCTTGTTCTTGCGGAAGACCTTGGAGTCGGCTTCCATAACGTCCAGGTCAGCACCCACGTGCGGTGCGAGGTCGGTCTTGTTGATTACGAACAGATCTGACTTGATCATGCCCTGACCAGCTTTACGCGGAATCTTCTCACCCTGCGCCACGTCAATCACGTAAATAGAGAAGTCAACAAGTTCGGGGCTGAAGGTTGCCGAAAGGTTATCGCCACCGGATTCCACGAAGATGATCTGCAGGTCATCAAAACGCTTCTTCAGCTCTTCAATAGCTGCCTCATTCATCGAGGTGTCTTCGCGAATAGCGGTGTGCGGGCAACCGCCGGTCTCAATACCAATGATGCGAGATTCAGGGAGCACGGAATTGCGCGCCAGAATCTTAGCGTCCTCAATGGTGTAAATATCGTTGGTGATTGCAGCCATTGAAATTTCATCGCTCATAGAACGTGAAATGCGTTCAATCAGCTGGGTCTTGCCGGCGCCCACGGGGCCGCCAATACCAATAATAATCGGGTCCATAGTCAAACCTTCTTTCAAAATCTTCTGGTTTAAAAACTTCAGTGGAGTGAACCACTAGCGAGTCCGCGATGCACTATCGCCAGCTGGTATCGGGGCTGGCGTGAATCGCTTCCGAGCGCCCCGCGCGAGTGAAGCGAGAGGGACTGCTGACGATAGCGCATCGCGGAATCGCTCTATCCCTAGCAGCCTTACACTTAACTCATAAACAGACGCGCGCGCTGACGCTCGTGTTGCATCTGCGCGATTTCAAGGCCGGGGGCAATAGCGCCCAGGTCTTCCTCATCGAGCGCAGCAGACTCCTCAACGGCGCGGGCAATCCACTCCTGAGCCGCACGGATCACGCGCTGACCGGTGTTCTGCCCCAGCGGAATCGCGCGCACAGCGTTCTGCGTCAGCGAGATAACGGTGGCATAAAGGTGTGACGCCACGGCCTCGTCCACCGGCACCTCAAGGTCACGCGCAATCACCCCCCACACAACAGCCTGATGCGAGTAGAGACTGCCGTCCGCTACCCCGGCGGCGTAAGCGTCCGCCCATTCGCTGGGGTATGACGCCGACGCCAAAGACAGCAGACGCTTGCCCATGGTGATGCCGCCGTCGCGAATCTGCTGCGGTAGCGCCTGAGCGGTCACCAGCTCATCAAGGTCAGCGACGTCGTCGAAAGAGTGCGCCGCGTAGACCATACGAATAGCCAACGCGTCCGTGCAGGTGAGCTGCTGTTCCACAAACATGCGCATCCACGCTGAGAACGAGGCTTCGTCCTCTAGCTCTTCGCGGTGCATGTAGGTTTCAAACCCGAGGGAGTGACTAAATGCGCCGGTGGGAAGGGCTGAGTCGGTTAGCTGCATCATTCCCAGCATGGATGCCAGCGATGTATTCACCATGTTCTAGTGCGTGTGCTCAGCGTGGCGGAAGGGCACGGGCATGACGCGTTCTTGACGCGAGTACGCGACCTTGTGGTGCTTGAGGAAGTCTTCGACGGTGTGGTCATACTGCACAACCATGACTTCAGCCTGATATTCGCTGTCGGTGTCGAAGAACTGTGCCTGAAGGTGACGGTTGCCCAGTGAGTGCGCCACGAACGCCATTTCTACAATGGAGGACGCCGCGATCACCAGCACGTCGGTGGGCAGTACCGAGACCACAATGGCATTGCCGTGCTCACCGGAATCTTCAAGCGCGAGAATATCGCCGTCTTTGAGATCGGGTGAGCTGGCGGGCAGGCGCAAACCTACCTCGTTATTGTGGTCGGTGGTCAAACGCTGAATGCGTTTGACCAGGTCAGCACTGGGCAGGACGACTTTTTCAAGGTGGCGTCCCTCAACCAGCGCTGCACCGTCAGCCTCGTGAGTATTGCCTAGAATTTCGGTAATAATCAAGAATTTTCCTTCTTAGAACATGAAGTAGCGCTGAGCCATGGGCAGCTCGTCCTGAGCCTTAGCGGTGATTACTTCACCGTTCACGCGTACTTCGTAGGTCTCGGGGTCAACGCTGAGCTTGGGCATTTCGCCGTTGAGCTTCAGATCTGACTTCTTGAGATCGCGAATACCCTTGACCGCGCGCACGTGCTTCTTCAAACCCAGCTGGCGTGAGACGCCGTTGAGCAGGGATGCGTGCGACATGAAGGTGATGGAGGTGCTGTGAACAGCGCTTCCGTAGGCACCGAATGCCTTGCGGTACCAGCGTGGCTGCGGGGTAGGAATCGATGCGTTGGGATCCCCCATGATGCTGTTGACCATCTGACCACCCTTGATGATCAGATCGGGCTTAACACCGAAGAACTGCGGTTCCCAGAGCACCAGGTCAGCGAACTTGCCGGGCTCAACAGAACCCACCACGTGCGAGATACCGTGCGCAATAGCCGGGTTGATGGTGTACTTAGCGATAAAGCGCTTGATGCGGAAGTTATCGCCGGTCTTACCTTCGTCCTCAGGTAGCTGGCCGCGCTGCTTCTTCATGGAGTCTGCAACCTGCCAGGTGCGCATGATTACTTCGCCCACGCGTCCCATAGCCTGAGAGTCAGACGAGGTCATGGAGAACACGCCCATGTCCTGCAGAACGTCCTCAGCCGCAATGGTTTCTTTGCGGATGCGGGAATCTGCGAAGGCAACGTCCTCAGGGATTGAGGGGTTGAGGTGGTGGCAGACCATGAGCATATCGAGGTGCTCTTCAAGAGTGTTCTTGGTGTAGGGCAGAGTCGGGTTGGTGGATGCGGGAAGGATGTTCTCGTCGCCAGCCAACTCGATGATGTCCGGTGCGTGACCGCCGCCCGCACCTTCGGTGTGGAAGGTGTGGATAACGCGTCCTGCGATTGCTGCGCGGGTGTCTTCAACAAAGCCAGCCTCGTTCAGGGTGTCAGTGTGAATTGCCACCTGAACGTCGTACTGGTCAGCTACCTCAAGCGCAGTGTTGATGGATGACGGGGTTGCGCCCCAGTCTTCGTGAATCTTCAGGCCCACAGCACCGGCGCGAATCTGCTCAGCCATAGGTGAGATGGACGAGCCGTGGCCCTTGCCCAGCAGACCAAAGTTCATGGGGAACTCTTCAAAAGCCTGCAGCATGTTGTGGATGTTGCGCTCACCGGGAGTAATGGTGGTTGCCTTAGTCGATTCGCTGGGGCCGGTACCGCCACCGAACATGGTGGTGATACCTGAAACCAGAGCGGTTTCAATCTGGTCGGGGCTGATGAAGTGGATGTGGGTGTCGATACCGCCAGCGGTCAGAATCTTGCCCTCACCTGCCACGATATCGGTTGCCACACCAATAGGAATGGTCACACCATCCATGGTGTGCGGGTTGCCTGCTTTACCGATTGCCATAATGTGACCGTCGCGGACAGCAACGTCAGCCTTGTAAATACCGGTGTAGTCAATGACCACAACGTTGGTGATCACGAGATCGGGAATACCCATATCGCGCACCATGTGGCTGTTCTGGCCCATGCCGTCACGAACAACCTTGCCGCCACCGAACACAGCTTCTTCGCCGGGGGTGGTGAGGTCGTATTCAACTTCTGCGAACAGCTCGGTATCTGCCAGGCGAATCGCATCGCCGGTGGTCGGTCCGTAAAGGCTGGTGTAGCGTTCGCGGCTCAGTTCAAAACTCATTATTATGCTCCTCAGCCTTAGTCGTTAGTCTCGTTCGAATAGCCTTCGCGCTCATTGAGCGGCTGAGGCGCGTCGCCACCTACCGATGAACGACGAGGACGCTGCTTGTACTCGTAAGCTTCATCGTCGAAAGTGGTTGCTTCATGAGGATCCAGCGGACCGTCAACAAGGTCGCGGAAGCCGTACACAATACGATCGCCACCCAGCGGAATCAGACTCACGGTGGTCTTATCACCGGGTTCCAAGCGAACCGCGGTGCCAGCAGGAATGTCGAGGCGGCATCCTAGTGCTGCCTGACGATCAAATTCGAGGGCACGGTTAGCTTCAGCAAAATGGAAGTGTGAACCTACCTGAACGGGGCGGTCGCCACGGTTGAGCACCTCAAGGGTGATTGCCTCGCGTCCTTCGTTGCAGATCACGGGGTCTTTGGAAAGAATGTATTCTCCGGGAATCATCGACAGCTCCTAGCGAATGGGGTGGTGGACGGTCACGAGCTTGGTACCGTCGGGGAAAGTGGCTTCGACCTGCACGTCGGGAATCATTTCGGGCACACCCTCCATGACGTCCTCGCGAGTGAGGATGGTGCTGCCCCAGTTCATGAGGTCTGCAACGGTGCGGCCGTCGCGAGCGCCTTCCAACAGTTCGTAGGTGATGATAGCGATAGCTTCGGGGTAGTTGAGTTTGAGACCTCGAGCCTGACGACGACGCGCCAGGTCTGCGGCAACTACTACCAGCAGCTTTTCTTGATCTTTGGGTTGTAGGTGCATCGGGTTCCTTACCTCACAAATTCCTACTTAAACACACAGAGTGCCAAATGGTTCTCTATTTACGTTATACACCTAGAGAGATTATTGCCCCAAAGAAGAAACCTGTTAATTTTCGGTAAATAATGCCTAGTAGGCAGGCAGATGCGCTTATCTAGACAGTGAAGAAAAGGTGATTTTGACCTGAATTTCCAAGGGGATACACCGGTACCCATAAGCTTTACGTTGACATAAAATCCAACACGAACCCTCGTTCCGGCGCGTATCCGCCACCATATAGGACGACAGCAGACAAGCGTCCTTGTCGATACCGGTGACCACATACAAAATTCCCGAGGTACATATGAAAACCATATGTACCTCGGGAATTTCGTATGTCTAGATTGGTAGCTTACTAAGTAAGCACAGCGATAGTGCTCCACGTTTCAAAGGAAAGAGTTTCTCCGTTGACGTCGATACTGCTCAGAATTTTGAAAGCGTCTTCTCCTGGGTTGGGGGCAGAATCAAAATCGCTTTCAAATGAAAAACCGTGAAGATAAGTTGTGCCGTCAAGGGCAAAGATTTCTTCCGCGAATGTCATCGTATAGGCGTAATAGGTTATGCCAGCACGTGTTTCATCAGGAATTGAAGGGTCGCGTGTTAGCGTCGTCCAACCATCGGGGTTAGTAAGAGCACCTGGTGAGAAAAATGCGTCGGATCCCGCCAACCAAATAGTAATTCGAAAGTTATCGATGGTATCGCCGGCCTCGGTGCCCTGCACATAATATCCGGGATCTGTCGTATAAATTTTGTATTTTTTAGACCATCTACTTCGGTTTCCGCCCAGTTAGTGTTCTTGGTAATACGACCACTACCCATCAGACTTAATTGACGCGTAGACGCTGCATAAGCTGGCACACTTGTGGCGCCGAGCACTACCGGGGTTGCCCACACGGCGCTTTTAGCAAACTTACGACGAGAAAAATAATTGTTCACAAAGCGTATCCCTTTCCACAGCAAATTGGAGAGGCTCCATGAAGTGGCAGTTATTTTCTCAGTTAAAAAGCAAACTTTCAATAGTAGCGAGAATTAGTGATGCGGGCAGTTCGTCACAACAGAAAATCCTGCACCTTGCATGCACGAGTTTCGCGGGATTATTTATAGACCGGGAAAAGAAAAGAAGGTTTAGTTGCTTTCTACCGCAGTGTATTCGCGTCGTACACTTTCAAGTATGTCGATGCGATTACTCACGATGCCGTTGACTCCCATATCAAAGAGGCGTCGCATACAGGAAGGCTCGTCGACCGTCCATACGTGCACCTTGTAACCGTTGACATGCGCTGTTTTCAGCAGGGAAGGTGTAAGAATGTTCCAAGTGCGACCAAGGATCTCATAGGATTCTGGAATCTGCAGGGCGTCGGCAACGGGCAGGTAGCGATGCACCAGCGGGGCTAGCTTTATCCATACGCGAGGACCGAACCACGATGAAATGTAAATGAGTCCCATCAGAATTTCTGATGCGCCCAGCGGCACCATTTTATCTAGGCCGAGAGCGCACAACTCTTTGTAGGCACGGCGGCGGGTACGTTCTGAAAATGAGGTGATACGGATACGTTTGGGGTTATCAATCTGCCCTAATACCTGAGGAACTGTTCGAGCCGAGGCATAGTCTTTCATATCTATGTTGAAAGAGAGTTTCGGAAATTCTTGGAGGGTCTGCAACAAGGTAGGTACTTTATGGCCATCAGGCAAATCTATGGCTTGTAGTTGAGCAAAGCTCATGGCAGCAATTTTGCCGGGGACACCCGCAACACGGTCAAGCGTTGGGTCATGGGAAACAACTGCGATGCCGTCTGCGGTAGTGTGAACATCGATTTCTACCCACGCATCTTCATATGCTTCTACTGCTTTGAAAGATGCGAGAGTATTTTCGGGTGAGTCGAGGCTAAGGCCACGATGGGCAAAGATTTCTAGCTGGTGTGAGGCAGTGGTGTGTGTGACGCCAGTGTGCTGAGGAAAAGGCATAAGCTCAACTTACACTACCGAGTAGTAACCTAATGAGGGTTTCACCTAGTCGCGCATTATGCGTCCTAGAATAGGGACGAATCTCACCCTATATTACGAAGAAAACTTCAAATCGAAAGAATAATAGCTACCGTTGGATGTCGTTGAAACCCTCAGATAGCCCGAGGAGCTTCTCGATTTTCTGCGCCACACCGTCTTCGTCGAATCCCGGACACACGCGTTCTACAGATTCAATCAGCGCAGGAGCACCTGATGCCATTGCGTAACCTCGACCTGCCCATCTCAGCATCTCGGTGTCATTGGGCATATCGCCAAAAGCAACCACCTCGTCCGGGGTAATTCCTCTTTCGCGGGCGAACTCAGCTAGAACAGAGCCTTTATTCATGCCGTGTAGTGACATTTCAATCAATGGACTACCCGGTACAGCGTGGGTAACCGAGACCCGCTCCCCCGCAATATCGCGCACCTTTTTCAACAGCGTTTCTGGTTGGTAAGCCCCTGAGAACATCAGGTACTTCACGACCTGCGCATCAGCAGGCAGAACCTCACCTAACGCACCGTAGACCAGCTCGATATTCTCTAGCGGACCACCGGGTTGCGCGGGAGTGTCCTCAGCATTTTGCAGGTAGGCTGTGTCCAGCGTTTCTGCGGTAAAACGAGCCTCGGGAAATTCCTTCTCTAACAGCTGGTGGACGCGGTGGATTTCACGCCCTGCCATCGTGTGCGTTGAAACAACTTCGGCGCGACCCAGGTGGTAGGTTACAGCACCGTTTGAGCAGATGGCGTAGGAGTTATAACCGTCCATCTGCTCTACCACGGCTTCTAGCCAGCGGTGCGGACGTCCCGTCACCAGAACCACCTGAACGCCAGCGTCCTGCGCAGTTTTCAGCGCGGCAAGCGTGCGCGGGCGGAACTTAAAGTCGTGCCCAATCAGCGTGCCATCAAGATCGCTGGCGATCAGTTTGATCATGGTGTGTAAAGTGCCCTCTTACTTTTCTTCGTGGGTGACGGTGAGGAAGGCGCGAGCGATGCCGTGGAAGAACAGGTTGAAGTTCACGACGGCGGGGCTGGCACTCTCATCAATATCGAGCTTGTCGGTGTTTACCGCAGTGACGCAGAAAATGTAGCGGTGCGCGCCGTGACCTTCAGGAGGCGCAAAGCCGGTGAAGGCGTTGTTGCCGCCGTCGTTAGTGTGCTTGGTGGCGACCAGCTCATCTGCTGCACCGCGTGCGATGGAAGTGACATCCGCCGGGATGTTGGAGGCAGTCCAGTGCCAGAAACCGCTGGGGGTCGGCGCATCCGGGTCATAGCAGGTGATCACAAACGATTTGGTTTCTTTGGGGAATCCGCTCCATGACAGCTGCGGGTTGGTGTCTTCACCCTTCTCAATGCCCATTGCCTTGGAGAGCATCCAGTCGGGTGCCTGGTCGCCTTCTTTAATGTCCTCTGAGGTCAGGGTGAAGGTGGGCAGTTCGGGCAGGTCTGCGTAAGGTTCACGATTGAGCATGATTCCTCCTTGAATATATGCGTCTAAGAAACCGCGAGGGTGCACACGATTTCTCGAGTACACCCTCCATACTAGCGATTACTTGCGGTTGCTGAGAACCGCCTCTAGTTCTTCGCGGGTGGGCGGGTTAGCGCCTGCGCGTGAGACGGTGATACCCGCCGCGGTTGCGCTGAAGGTCAGGATTTCTTTGAGGTCTTCTTCGGTGAGTTCCTCAATTTTTGCGGATGCGTCTGCGCCTTCGATGCCGCGGTCTAGCAGGGTGGTGATCAGTGCTGCCATGAGCGAATCGCCAGCACCAACGGTGTCTGCTACCTCTACCTTGTGCGCGGGAACAGCGACGCCCTGGGGTGCGACTGACTTGGTGAAGGCACAGGGGCCCATCTCACCGCGCGTCACGATGACGAGGTTAACGCCGGCTTCTAGCCATGCTTTCGCGGTGTCTTCGAGGGTGCGGTTGGGATAGAGCCAGAGCAGGTCTTCATCGCTTGCTTTGACAACATCGGCGTGCTTGATGACGCGCTGCACCCAGTCGCGGGCGACGGATGAGTCGGGAATGATAGTGGGACGACAGTTGGGGTCATAGGTAATCAGCGCGGTGCCGTCTGCTGCCTGCAGGGTTTCGACGACGGTTGTTGCACCGGGTTCGAGCATTGCGCCAATGGAGCCTACGTGGATTGCGGTGGCTGTTTCGGCAACCTCGCGCAGGGTGTCTTTGGCGGTGTCCAGCGACCAGTCGAGATCGAACTCGTATTCGGCGGCACCGGTTTCACCGATGTTCGCCTGGGCAGTGGATGTCTTTTTATCGTCAGCACCCACAGGCAGAAGGACGCCGGAGTCGCGCAGGTGCGCGTCGATCATCTTGCCGTTCTCATCGTCACCATAGCGGCCGATGAACTGGGTCTTGTGCCCCAAACGGGAGACACCGATAGCCACATTCATGGGGCTACCACCGGGGTACGCGTGTTCGGGCTGGTCAGGACGCTTAACAACGTCTACGAGGGCTTCGCCAATTACAGTCAACATGGCTCAATTTTACCAGCGGAGGTGGGAAGAGACGCGGGAGTGAACGCATTTCGTCGGACTAGTCTTCTGCCCTTGCCCTGTATTTAGCGATGAGATATGTCAGAGAAAGATAAGCCATGCCATAGACCATTGAATACTTCGCCATGAGCCAGGTATAAGACCCATTAATGGAGTGGAGCATCACTGCTAGTAAAGCGATAACCACAAACGTGAACCCCAGAATCTTTGGGCTCAAAGATTTCTTTTTAAAGTAAAGATAGGCAAGAAGCGTCACACCAAGAAGCCAGATAATGATGCCATCGACAGTGAGCGACCGCTTGAACGCTGACTCAATCACATCGCTAGCACCTGCTAATAAAACTATTGACAGAGCTGTGAGTGATTTTTTGCCGTGTTCATAGGTGCGCTTGAGCCTTTCAGTTGCAATCGAAGATTGGGGGTTCTTAGCCTGAGCAGTGCCAGTGGCCTGGCTCTTGGGATTTTCTGACATTTCCGCGTTTCTTTAGGTATTGTCTCGCCTGACGGCAAGAAAAGTGGTTCATTCTAAAAGGGCAGAATTTCAATGATTTTTACGATGACGATTAGCAGGATCACAAGCCACACGTAGTCCCAAATAGTATTGCCGTTTTTATCCAGTGGCTTACGTTTAAATTTCATTTTTATATCTTTTATATTCCGTGCACGGTTCTCGGAAAATCTGGTGCTAGGACACCGATACCGCACGGCTGTGGTTACTGTTTTCGCAAGATGTTATGGGTATAACCCTTTGAACATACACCCAACAGTGACGCCAGCGTCGCTCGGTACGGCTTGTGTTGCTTTATGGCGCAGGGCCAGTGCTTTTCGCCCCCGTCCGAACGTCAGCACCCAACTCGTCCCAATGCGTCCACCCGCTGTGTAACCAAGCTACATATTGCGCTTCAACTGTGCACCGCGCGGGCTCACCGTATAAGCTGGTGCTAGAGTGCTCGGTTCAAGGACGGTTCGGTCGCTCACTGATTGTTCTGGCACCAGCACGCCGACACAAAAAATCGCACACCAATTTTGTGCCCTACCGGTAACTGCAATGAGGCAGGTGCCGAGGAAGAAGGTCGCACTGTGACTATTTCTACCGCAAACGCTCACGAACAGTGGGTTGCAAGCGAAGCAGAAGCAGAGGCAATGATCCCTCTGATTGGCAAGCTCAACCGCGAAAACCATGTGGTGGTGAGCATTCACGGCAGAAGCCTCATCAACAAGTCAGTCATTCAAATTCTCAAGGCGCACCGCTTTGCCCGTCAGATTGACACCGTTGAACTCAACCCGGCTGACTCCCTCAAGATGCTGCAGGTTCTCAGCAGCCTCGAGCTCGGCGCAGCATCCGTCGATATCGCAGCTCTCTGGCACAAGTTTGAGGCATCAAAATCCTCAGACCTCGAAAGCTGGTTGCGCGAAGAATTCTCCGAGGTCGTTGGCAAGAAGGGCACCGACACTCAGCCCGCTCAGGACGTTGTTCTCTACGGCTTTGGACGCATCGGCCGCCTGCTCGCACGCATCCTACTCGAGCGTTCATCCGGATCAGACCTAGCACTGCGCGCAGTTGTTGTCCGCAAGAACTCAGACATCGACCTCTACAAGCGCGCATCTTTGCTTCGCCGCGACTCCGTACACGGCGCGTTCAAAGGCACCATCCGCGTTGATGAAGAAACCAACACCATCATTGCCAACGGCACCCCCATCCAGTTCATCTACGCATCAGACCCGTCAGACATTGACTACACCGCCTACGGCATCAAGGACGCAATCGTTGTAGACAATACCGGACGCTGGCGCGACGAAGAATCACTGGGCCAGCACCTGAAGTCCAAGGGCGTCAAGCGAGCACTGCTCACCGCACCGGGCAAGGGCATGAAGAACATCGTCTGCGGCGTCAACGACGACACCATCGAAGACTCAGACGTCGTTGTCTCAGCAGCATCCTGCACCACCAACGCAATCACCCCCGTCCTCAAGGTACTGGACGATGAGTACGGTGTAGTACACGGCCACGTTGAGACCGTTCACTCCTTTACCAACGATCAGAACCTGATCGACAACTTCCACAAGGGCGACCGCCGCGGCCGCTCCGCAGCACTGAACATGGTCATCACCGAGACCGGTGCGGCGAAGGCTGTATCCAAGGCCCTGCCGCAGCTTGAAGGCAAGCTCACCGGTAACGCTATCCGCGTTCCTACCCCGGACGTTTCCATGGCAATCCTCAACCTGCAGCTGGATAAACTGCCCGCTGACAAGGACGAACTCAACACCATCCTGCGCGAAGCAGCACTTAAGTCACCACTGCGCCGCCAGATCGATTACACCGACTCACACGAGGTTGTCTCCACCGACTTCGTAGGCTCACGCGCAGCGGGCGTCGTCGACGGTCTCGCAACCATCGTCACCCCCGTCAGCATCATCGTCTACGTCTGGTACGACAACGAGTTCGGCTACTCATCACAGGTCATCCGCGTGCTTGAGACCATGTCAGGACGCAATACCCCGGTCTTCCCGAAGCCCGAGGAATTGTAAGGCCGGCCCTCTAAAGCCTCCGGCGCGTCCTGCCTAAAAGTTACTCCCAAAATGCGTTTGTACTGACGCCAGTGTCAGTACAAACGCATTTTAGGAGTAATTTTTTGCGCAAAACACCGGCAAACGCAAAAGTGCCCCACTGCATACCGCAGTGGGGCACTTTTCAGCGCAAGAAGAGCTTACTTCTTCTCGAGATCCTTAGCGTTCTTGCCCAAGGATTCCAGGCGAATCAAAACCGACTTGTAGACCGGGGTGTTTGATTCTTCTGCAACTGAGTCCAGGGGTACAAGCACATTTGCCTCGGGGAAATAGGTTGAGGTACAGCCCTTAGCATGATCGTATTCAACCACGCGGAAGCTAGGTGCACGACGCTCGCCGTCCGACCACACCGAAACGATGTCTACCAGCTCGCCGTCAGCTAAACCAAGTTCGCGAATGTCTTCCTTGTTCATGAAGATCACGCGGCGGCCGTCGCGAACACCGCGGTAGCGATCATCCAAACCGTAAATGGTTGAGTTGAACTGGTCGTGTGAACGCACGGTTGACATAAGCAAGTGACCTTCAGGAACGTCGATGACGTTGGTCTGGTTGACGGTCAGGTGCGCACGTCCGTCGTCGGTGTTGAACACGCGCTGACGCGGGCCGTTCGGCAGGTAGAAGCCACCGGGCTTTTCGATGCGCTCGTTGTAGCGCTCAAAGCCGGGGATGGTGCCCTCGATAGCGTCGCGGATAACACCGTAGTCGTCGATCATGGGCTGCCAGAAATCATCGCCGAAGGTTTCGCGGCCAACTGAGCAGATGATATCTACCTCTGACTTGAGGTTGAGATCCTTGTTAGCGGTGCGCTTACCGATGGATGCTGACACTACACCAGCAGAGTTCTCAACGGTCACTTTCTGCGGGCCTGACTTCTGCATGTCGAGGTCGGTGCGAGCGCGAACAGGCAGAATCAGTGACTTTTCACCGGGCCATGCGTGTGAGCCGTTGGGCTTGGTGGAAAGGTGAACGGTCATTTCCTGCTGGCTCATACCGTTTTCGCAGGCGGTGGTGTCGGATGCGACGCGCACCAGATTGCCGCCGAGCGACATGAAGAACTGGTTGTTGCCGTCGCGCATCTGCTGAAGCGCGCCAACGGTGTCGAGACCATGCTCCTTGGGTACTTCAAAGCCGAAGTATTCCTGCAGAGCGTTCATGAAGCGGTCGGGCATCTTTTCCCAGATGCCGACGGTGCGGTTACCCTGAACGTTGGAGTGACCGCGGAAGGGTGCGGTGCCTGCGCCGGGCTTGCCCATGTTGCCGGTAAGCAGCAAGAAGTTCACAACTTCGCGCAGGGTTGAAACAGCGTTCTTGTGCTGGGTGACGCCGAGCGTCCAGCCAACAACTGCTGAGTCGGATTTCTCCACCATGTCAGCGATCTTTGAGACTTCAGCCTTAGAGATGTTTGAACCACGTTCGAGTTCAGCATCGTCCAGTGACTTGAGGTGCTCGATGGTCTCTTCGTAGCCTGAGCAGAAGCGGTTGAGGAAGACCCAGTCAAGTGCGTCGCGTTCGATGAGTTCCTTGTTGAGCTGCTGGAAGAAAGCGCGGTCGCCGTCCAGGCGAACCTGCAGGTATTCGTCCGCGAGCTTCTCTGAGATGCCCAGGCCGCCCTTGATGGACTGAGGTTCGTTGAACTTCATCAGACCGGTCTCGGGCATAGGGTTGATAACGACCATCTTGCCGCCGTTTTCTTTCATCTTCTTGAAAGTGGTCAGCGCGCGAGGATGGTTGGTACCGGGGTTCTGACCAATCGAGATGAACAGATCGGTGGTTTCCAGGTCCTTCATGGTGATAGAGCCCTTGCCCAAGCCAACGGTCTGGCTCAGCGCAGTACCGGTGGACTCGTGGCAGAGGTTACCGCAGTCGGGCAGGTTATTAGAGCCCATGCGGCGTGCCAGAAGCTGGAAGGCGTATGCTGCCTCGTTGGACGCGCGTCCTGAAGTGTAAAAAACAGCTTTCTTGGGGTCGGTGCGCTTAAGCTGGTCAGCAATCAGTGAGAAAGCCTTTTCCCAAGAAACAGGGCGGTAGTGGTCATCGCCCGATGAGCGATCGTAGAGCAACGGCTCAGTGATGCGTCCGCGCTTGCCCAACCAGTGGTCGGTCTTATCGCGCAGTTCGGTCACGCTGTATTCTGCCCAGAAGTCAGCACCCGCACGGTCGGGGGTGGTTTCTTCTGCAACAGCTTTCGCGCCGTTCTCGCAGAACTCAACAACGTTCATTTCTTGCTGGTTGGGTTCAGGCCATGCACAGCCGGGGCAGTCGATGCCGCCGTGCTGGTTCATGTTGATCAGGGGCAGAAGACCGCGTGCGGGTACAGCATGCTGCATTGCATGGAAGACACCGCCCATACCGGCTGCTGCCTTGACAGGGTGGCCAACTTTAGGGTGGTCGTACTCGTTAGCTACTGCGCTAACACGACTTACCGTCGGCAAGCTTTTTGATTCTAATGGGGCGTTCATAGCTCTAACCTAACAGGGTTATGGTGGTATGACTTTTCTTGGTTGCGTGTTTATTAAAGATTAATAGAGCGTCTTACTAAAATTTGACAGTTTACTGTTCAATGAGTTCGCCGGAGTAGAGATTGAAGCGGTCATCACGGGCAAAAGCTACCAGCGTCAAACCTGCTTCGCGCGCTAAGTCAACGGCGAGTGATGACGCCGCGCTAACAGTAATCAAGGCAGAGAATCCTGCCATGATGGCCTTTTGCACCAGCTCAAAGGATGCGCGTGAGCTCATCACCAGGATGCGTCCTGGCTTGTCTAAGGTGTTTTCGAGCATCAGGTGGCCAATGACTTTGTCTGCTGCGTTGTGGCGTCCAATATCTTCGCGAGCAACGATCAGCGTGCCATCAGATTCGAAGACGCCCGCCGCGTGAATACCGCCGGTGCGCTTGAACTGTTTCTGCTGGTCACGCAGGATATTCGGCAGTTCCAGAATGAGCCCTGGGTCTAAGGCCAGTGGCTCAATGGGACGATGGGATTTATCCATAATCTGCGAGATTGAGGTTGAGCCGCAGACACCGCAGGCCGAGTTAGTGACCGTCAGGCGCAGGTTTTCCAGGCCAGGTGCACGAACAGTGCTAACAGGCGTTACGTCCAGTACGTTGTAGGTATTCTGCCCGTCAGGGCCGGTTGCACCAGCACAATAGCGAGCATTGGTGACCTCTGCGGCAGACTTAATCATGCCCTCGGAGTGCAAAAAGCCGTGCGCCAACTCAATATCATGACCGGGCGTGCGCATAGTGGTGGTAATCGTCGTACCGCTCAGACGGATTTCCAGCGGCTCTTCGGCGGTGACAGCGTCCGCCCGCTTATTGAAATTGAAGGTGCCGTCAGCGTTACGCGTGACCTTAGTGGTTGAAACTGATTTGTTGATTCTGCCCATCAGTCCTGCTCGCTATTCCACTCTTCGATAGCTGCCTCTGCCTTGGCGATCTGCGCGCGCACCACCTCAACATCAATGGAAGTATTGCTGTCAGATGCCTGCGCAGTAGCCAACCCCACCAGGAAAGCCGTCAGAGGCGCAGCCGGGCGTATTGCCTTGTGAGCCACGTTTTTGGTCATACCCAGCAGGAAGGGCATGGCGTCCTGAACAGTCTTAGGATCAAGGTCAAGATGCTGCGCAACAGTGGTGAGGAACAGCCGTGCTTCTGCCAGCTCGTTTGAATCTTTACTCATGCACCTTACTTTACTGCGAAAGCTAGATAGTCATAAAAATGTTGAGTAATCTGCGCTCTCAGCGTGCAAGCTTAACGGTGCTTGAAGTCCGCCTTGCGCTTCTCAACGAAGGCAGCCATACCTTCTTTTTGGTCTTCGGTGGCAAAGAGCGAGTGGAAGGTTCGGCGCTCAAAGAGGACGCCCTGCGTCAGCGTGGTCTCGAAGGCGGCGTTCACTGCCTCTTTCGCAACCTGTGACGCGTGCTTAGACTTGCCCGCGATGGTTTCGGCAATCTCGAGGGCGATAGGCAGAATCTGCTTATCATCCACCAGGCGTGACACCAACCCGGCACGCTCAGCCTCGACGCCGTCCATCATGCGTCCGGTCAGCACCATGTCCATTGCCTTCGCCTTGCCGACGGCGCGCGTCAAACGCTGCGAACCACCCATACCCGGAATGATGCCCAAGTTAATCTCGGGCTGCCCAAACTTAGTGTTTTCACTAGCCACCAGCACATCCGCCATCATAGCAAGCTCGCATCCACCGCCCAGGGCATAGCCGCGAACTGCTGCCACGATTGGAGTGCGCAGTGCCGTCAGACGATCCCAGTGCGCAAACCAATCAGAGGCGTACATGCTGGTGTACGATTGCTGAGCCATCTCCTTAATATCGGCGCCCGCCGCAAAAGCCTTCTCACTACCGGCCAGGACGATTGCGCCAACCTCAGGCGACGCGTCGAACTCGGTAGCCGCGGCCACTACCTCACGCATAGTCGCCTCATTGAGCGCGTTCAAAGCTTTCGGGCGATTCAGGGTAATAACACCCACACGTCCGCGGGCTTCAGTCAGAATATTCTCGTACATCATCTCTCCTTCAGTGCAAGCTGGTGCCGCTACTCGATTCTGAACGACGCGGGATCAGCAGGACGCTCACGACGAGGCAACTTCTCAATCACCAGCGCGTAGGACTCCGTCACCAGGTCCCGCAATAACTCTTGATCCACGCTCTCACCTGGGTAAACAGAAATCCAGTGCTTTTTATTCATGTGATAGCCCTGCTCAATTTCTTCGTGCTGAGACCGCAGGGCTTGCCCGTCAAAGGGGTCAACTTTGAGGATCACCTGCGATGTGCCAGTTACCTCCGTCTGCAGCATAAAAACCTTGCCGCGTACCTTCCAAACGTCCCAGTCTTCGCCGAAAGGGTGCGTGATATCGGTGGCGGGCAGTTCACTCGCCCGCCGACTAGCTATCTCGTGGAGGTCTTCGGCGTGCATGGCGTCCTTTCGTGGCGGGGTACGGTGAAGGGCTGTTTTCGTTCGGTGAGTACCGGGGCATGTAAGACGCCGGCGGTTAGCTGGCTCGGGGTTGGCGTTTAAGGGAAGCTAACAGACGGCGTCTTACTGACCGCGCTTACTACCCCAGTTTCAGATCTTTCTCACTGTCGATGGCATTGAAGAAGCTGTCTACTATCTCGTCACTAACCTCGTCGAAAGACGCAGGCTGCCACACGGGGTTGCGGTCCTTATCGACCACCTGCGCGCGGATACCTTCACGCATATCGTGGCCGCGCATGGCATTGCATGAGGTCAGGTAATCTTGTTCGAGCGTCTCTGCCAGGCTCTGCTTTTCGGCCAGGCGAATGGCTTTGAGCGCGGTCTTTACTCCGGTGGGGCTGTTGCGCAAAATCGCAGCAAACAGCTCTTCGGCGAGACCGGTGGACTCACCCTGCGCTGCCTTCTCGAGCGCGCCTACGATCTCCTGCGGGGTCTCCTCACCAAAGGCAATCTCAATCCATTCCTTGTTTTCTTCAAACGGCGAGTCGCCAGCATCCTGCGTGAACTTCTCGATAACCTCGGTGACCTGCTTAGCACTGGAAACATCAGTCAGCGCTTTGCGCAGGTCTTCGAGCTTATCCGCTGGGACGAAATAATCCGCGAGGCCTACCGTAATCGCATCCGCCGCACCTACGTGGATGCCGGTGAGCGCCATCGCCGTCCCGAAATTGTGCGGAGCGCGCGCCAGAATGTTCAAACCGCCAATGTCGGGGCTGAAACCAATCACGGTCTCGGGCATACCCGCCTTGGTGTTTTCAGTGACGATGCGGTGCGAACCGTGCGCCGAGACCCCCACGCCACCGCCCAGCACCAGACCGTCCATGAAAGCAATGTAAGGCTTAGAGAAATTGGCGATGCGGTGATTCAGCGTGTACTCCACACGGAAGTATTCTTGGCCCTGCTCGTAGTCTTCTTTCTCAATGGCGCGGTAGAGCGAAACCACGTCGCCACCGGCACACAAACCGCGCTCACCTGCGCCGTGAATGAGCACTGCCCGGACGTTGTCGTCCTTCTCAAACTCAGTGAGAGCAGCGTCCACACCCTTGAGCATCTCATAGTTCAACGCATTCACCGCGCGCGGACGGTTGAGGGTAATAATACCTAGTGAACCTTGGATTTCAGTGAGCACCAAATCGGTGGATTGATCAGACACTATCTCTCCTTAGTATTTGTTCTTTGTTTCAAGCCTAGCTTTTTAAGTAAGGAATATGGCGCAAGCAGATGGCACACATCACGTGTTGGTTGGTAGCGTGGAATGTACTTACTGTTAAGGAGATACTATGTTCGATAAAACAGATTCCACAGATAAACGATTCATTCTGAATGATAAACAGGAAGGAATCACCGGAGGGCTTCGCGTTTTCACCGACTCCCATACCGGAGTGCAGCATCTGGTGATACGCGAGAATACTGGAGTTGCCGTTACTCCCCTACTCAATGCCGACGGTAAGCCGTTGATTGCTGGTAACGAGGACCGCGCCTAGTAGGGTTAACCCTATGAAAATTGCTACCTGGAACGTTAATTCACTGCGTGCACGCGCCGACCGCGTCGAAGAATGGTTAGAGCGCAGCGATGTGGACGTACTTGCCATCCAAGAAACCAAGTGTACGGACGCCAACTTTCCGTCCGAGATTTTTGAGTTCATGGGCTACGAGGTGGCACATTTTGGGCTGAGCCAGTGGAACGGCGTGGCGATTGCTTCGCGCGTTGGGCTTGAGGACGTTCAGCGCGGATTTGAGGGGCAGCCTGTTTTTGGCAAGCCCAGTGAGGACGAGGTTCTTGAGGCCCGTGCGATTGGTGCAACCTGCGGCGGAGTACGTGTGTGGAGCCTCTACATTCCTAATGGACGCGGACTCACCGACCCGCACATGGATTACAAGTTGCGCTGGCTGGACGCGCTGCGAGCTAACGCCGCAAATTGGCTAAGGCAGGAGACGTCGGCAGAGTTTGCCCTAGTCGGCGACTGGAACGTTGCCCCGCGCGATGAAGATGTGTGGGACGTCCAGTACTTTCTAGATAACGAGCTCACCCACATTTCAGCGCCTGAGCGAGCTGCTTTTAATGCGTTTGTGGACGAGGTTGGGCTGGTTGACCCCGTACGTGAGCGCACCCCCGGCGAGTACACTTACTGGGATTATCAGGCAGGACGCTTTCCCAAGAATGAGGGTATGCGCATCGACTTTCAGCTGCTCTCCCCCGCGCTGGCTTCGCGCGTGAGTGGCGCTTTCATTGACCGCGACGAGCGTGAGGGGGCGGGCGCGTCCGACCACACGCCCGTGGTAGTGGAGCTAGACTAGCTACTCGCGCACGCTTAACCAAACCCTAAACCGTCATCCTGCCCCCACCCCTCAAACCTCACCCTAAACCGCCGAGATCCTGATTTATCGACGAGATCCTGTTTTAAATCAGGATTTCGTCGATAAATCAGGATCTCGGCGCAAGTAGGACGCGGCTAGATGGTAGCGTCCGCGTCCTGTTGCAAAGTCAGCCCGCGACGCAGCGCACCCTCAATAAAGAACAAAGACGTCAAAAACAAAAGCGTCAGCAGCCCCTGGTCAGACCAGAATGTTGGCACTGACTGAAATTCCGTCAGGCCGCTTGCTCGCTCCACACCGCGACCGACAGCCTCCAGCAAAATCGAGTAGACCATCATACCAATTAACAAAGTTATCTGAGTCGCCCTCAGAGTCTTTAAGACGCGGTCGGTAAAGTCCGCCTTGTTATAGAAAGCCCTCGCCAGACGGTACATAAGCACCGCCAATGTCAGGTAAACCGCGAACTTCCACGCAAAAGCGACCCATGCCAGCGTGCGTGTCAAAGAACCCAAATCATCAGCGGAAATCCAGTAGGCGCCACCGTCCAATTCTGAGTTGAACTGGTGCAATATGGATGGGATACCCTCCTGAGGCCACTGGAGCACTGCGAGGTAAGCAAACAAGACAACAAGAACCAAGCTGTAAACCAGCGCCAGTGAAAAGTGGTTTTCAGCAGGCTGAGGGCCGGCGGCTTTCACACCGAAAAAGTCTTTATTTTTTGACATGGTTCAGTTCCTCTCATCATCGAGTGCGAACAAATCTCCGGGAGCGCAGTTCAGCACCTCGCACAGAGCTGTAAGAGTCGAAAAACGCACCGCTTTGGCGCGGTTGTTCTTGAGAATAGAGAGGTTAGCGACGGAAGTACCGACGCGCTCTGACAGCTCAACCAGCGTCATATCCCGCTGAGCAAGAAGCTGCTCAAGGTGGCACACGATGCGATGTTCTTCAACTGGTGGCAAGCGTCCTCGCGTCCTCTCTACACTCAAAACGTATCGTTTTTCGATATGTTTTGATTAAAGCATATCGAAAAACGATATGGAACCCCTACAATAAAATCTGCCCCCACCACTCAAACCGCGCTCTCAAACCGCCGAAATCCTGTTTTAAATCAGGATTTCGTCGATAAATCAGGATCTCGGCGTAAAAAAGAAGGGGTGCAGGATGCGAAGCTTAAACAAAAAAGCCCCGGCGCACCGCCTCGACAGGGCGACCGCTAGGGTTAATAAAAATCCACGTTAAATGGGAAGAACCTATTCCCACTATAGAAGCCTGGGGAATAGGTTCGTGGCTCCGACCGGCGTCGATCCGGTGACCTTACGATTTTCAGTCGTACGCTCTACCAACTGAGCTACAGAGCCAGGCACATCGCTTAGATATGCCACAACCGCGATTCAATCAAGAATACGCGGTCGGAGCGACCCCGACGGGACTTGAACCCGCGACCTCCGGCGTGACAGGCCGGCGCGCTAACCAACTGCGCTACGGGGCCTAACATTCAAAACCGAAGTTTTGAATAAGGCCGTGAACCTAAAAGATTCACAGTACCCCCAACGGGATTTGAACCCGTGTTACCGCCGTGAAAGGGCGGCGTCCTAGGCCGCTAGACGATGGGGGCCTAGTTCACTTGCTTCGTTCTGAATTTCTTCAGTCCGTCGCTCGAACAAGTAATACTCTACGGGAGAAAAAAACATCGCGCAAATCGAAAATGAACAAGCACCACCCAAAAGAGTGAATTTTCAGTGTGCCAGCCCACAAAAAACGTACTTTTCGAAGCTGTAGAAAATTATTTCCCCTAGTCAGAGCAATATTTTTCGAGATAAATTTTTTCTCAAAAAAATTTTCAAAGTTTTTTAAAACAACAGCAGGGAAGCGCCGTCGGAGCCTCAAGAACCTTGATTTTCCGGCGGGACTTCCCTGCTTGTTATGTTCAGCTTACGCCTAAAGAGGCATTAGCCCCAAGTAACATCTGCCTCCGGCGCGGTGTCGACGCGTTCGTCCTCCATCTCGGGAACAACCATCAGCGGCACCGGTGCGTGATGCAGGACGCCCTGCGAGGTTGAGCCGAGAACCATGCCAGTCAAGCCACCGCGTCCACGGGTACCGACCACCATGAGCTCAGCGGTCTTGCCTTCTTCGACAAGAACCTGCGAAGCGGAACCGTCGATGAGCTTGAACTCAATTTCAAGTTCGGGGAAGTAACCGCGAATCCATTCCGCCGCCTTACGCTGAAGCGCGGCGACCTCACGGTAAATTGCCTCAAAGTCGACAGCCGCCGGCACCCAGTTCAAAGCACCGGTATAGGGTGCAAGCGCGTTGACCAGAACCAGCTTGACACCGCGTCGTGATGCTTCTTCAGCGGCTTTCAAAATAGCAAGACGCGCCTGGTCAGAGCCATCAGAACCCACAACGACGGGACGACGCTCATCAAGAATTTCTGGGTTCTTAGCGATCTTATCCGCGTAAGCCTGGGGAACAGCCACCGTGGGGCAGTGGGAGTGAGCCGGCAAAGACGTCGAAACGGTACCCAACAGGCGGCCCAAGAAAGCGCCGTGTGAGCGTGAACCAACGACCATCAGCTCCGCGTTCTTGGAAAGCTCCAACAAAATAGCGGATGCGTCGCCCGTCTGTACGCTCACGCGCAGGTCAATCTCATCGCCAAGAGCTCCCAGACGTTCTTTTGCCTCATCAAGAATCTGAGCAACACCTTCAACCAGTGCTTCCTCATCAATAACTGAATAGCCGGCATCAAAACCGCTGCCGGTAAATACAGGAAGGGAGTAAGCGGTCACAACACGCAAGGGGGCGTTGCGCAATTTAGCCTCATGAGCCGCCCAAATCAATGCACCGTAGCTCTGCTCAGAACCGTCAAGACCAACAATAATCTCACCAGTAATCTTCGAAAGCTCAGCCTCAGAAGAACGGTTTGCAACTGCTTGGCGACCAAATGAAAGTTCACTCATGATGTGACATCCTCCTGTGGGTTATTGTTCCCTGCGATCTTCCGCATAACAGCCGACCGCAAGAATCTTTTATCTAATTCCAGTGTAGTCCCGTTCACAGTGAGGTGGGGTGCGCAAGCACGTCTATGACAAATAGTGACGATGATTTGCACGAATATTTAGTACACGCATTGAAACGAAGATATAAAAATGGTGGCGGACGCTTGGGGTTTGCATCCGCCACCACAGGGGTTACTCGAAGTAACAACTAGTTACCGGCAGGGTTAGGAATAAAGGTTCCCACCATCTGACCGTTCTGGAATGTCGCGCTGATTGCACCGTATTCGGTGGGCAAAATAGTCTGGCCTTCAGCCTGAACAACCTCACCCGTCGGGAAGCCATATGCGGTAGCACCACCGTTGATTTCGTAGAACTGACCAGCAGCAGTATCTACATCAACAAAGTGCGCACCTGCAGTGGGGTTAGCGTAGAAAACGCCGCGTCCACCCTCGCTGGAGAACGACTGCTTGACGCCATCGCCCACAGCTACCTGATAAGTGTAGGGAAGCAGGAAGTGCACGGGAGTACCCGACAAAGCGGTGGGGTAACCAGCAGTGATCCACGCGTTGTAAATATCGCCGGTAACAGCGTGAGAGCTGAAACCATTAGAAACAACAGCTCCGCCATCAATGGGCTGGAAAGTAGCGTTAGCGACGCCGGTAACGTTCTCTTGCTGTTGGGGTGCGGTACCGATTTCAGTAGCCTGAGCGCCGGTGAAGCCACCTACTGAAAGAGCAACAACGGTAGCGCCTAAGCCAGCCATTTTCTTCATGTTCTTTACGAAGTGTGCCAAGATGCTCATTTTTGCCTCTCTTCTTTGGTATCGACAAATAAGTTCTTTTCCACTTATCTCCAGTGCATCACACATTTGAAAGGAGTGAAACCGTATTAATTGAATTGTGATTCTATAGGGAGCGTATTTTCAGGGTTTCGTTACCAAATCGTTATCATTTCGTGCCGAAATTGTGACTCATAGAGAAATCCTAAAATTCATCAACACGTACCGATTTTTCAGTGTCACAATAGAGAACAAGTACACAAACAGCGCCGTTTTGGAGAGGCACTATGAGCACGGAACACACCTGGACTACCTGGGGAAAACAGCACACCGCCGAAGTCAGCCAGATTCTTACACCGCGCTCTGTAGCTGAACTCCAGCGCATCGTTGCAGATGCCCGCGAACGCAAGAGCCGCATCAAAGTTATTGGCTACTCCCGCAGTTCATCGGCAATCGCCCAGCCCTCAGGAACCCTTGTCCGTCTAGACTTTCTCACCGGCATCACCCGCGTGAACCGCGAAGCCGGCACAGCCACCTTCTTAGCGGGCACCAGCGTCCGCGACGCCAACAAAGCACTCATGCACTACGGTCTGGCATTTGAAAACCTCGGACGCCTGGACGAACAGAGTCTCGCGGGTGCAGTTGCAACTGGCACGCACGGCACCGGAATCAGCTACGGCATTATGGCGACGCAGGTAGCTGGGCTGCGCATGGTCACGGCCAACGGCGAACTACTTCACTGCTCAGCAGACGAAAACCCCGAGATTTTTAGAGCCGCGCTGGTCGGTTTAGGATCGCTGGGCATTATCGTCGAACTAACTTTCAACGTTGTTCCGCTCTTTCGCCTGCACGCGGCAGAACGCGGCCACGACTACAACAAAATTGTGCCCGCCTTCGAAGAACGCTCGCGCGGCGCCGACCACTACGAATTCAGCTGGTTCCCCGGCGCATCCGATGTTAGGACGCGACGCCTCACCCGCCTGCCGCTTATGCCCGACGGCTACGAGCCGCACTACGCACAGCTCTCCCGCGCGCGTCGTCACGGCGGCGATTTACTGCTCAACAACGGCGTACACGAAGGCATGCTCATGCTCGGCGCAAAAGCGCCCTCAACGCAGAAAGCCCTCAACGTCATTGCCAACTGGGGCAAAGGCAACCGTCGTTACGCTGATCTGGCTCCGCAGGTCTTCACCGTGCGTCGCCGCGTCCGCCAAAACAACATGGAATACGCCTTCGATATCGCACATCTACCGGCTGTGCTCGACGAACTGCGCGAAAAGCTGGGCGATATGCGCGGCGAACTCGCCTACCCGCTGGTAGTACGGACCTCAGCGGGTGACGATTTACCGCTCTCCCCCGCAAACGGGCGCACTACCGGCTATATTTCAGTCCGAGAATATTGGCGGGCACCCTATCTTGAAGAATTCACCTTCATCGAAGAAATCTTCAAAGACTACGGCGGACGCCCACACTGGGGACAGCTACACACCCAGGACGCCACGTCCCTCTCTGCGGTCTACCCCGACTTCGAGGCGTTCGTCAGGCTACGCGATCACTTAGACCCGCAAGGCATCTTCTTGAACGACTATTTGGAGAAAGTGTTGCTCGGTCAGTAATACCGGGGCAAAAAATTACTCCCAAAGTGCGAACGTACTGACACTAGCGTCAGTACAAACACACTTGGGGAGTAACTTTTTAAGATCAGACCTACAGGTACTGACGCGCGAACTGCTCCACCTTCTGCGGCGGCCCAGAAAACACCACGGTATCTGTTGCCTCAACGCGCATACTTTCCGGCAAATGATGCCACTGACCACGGGCATCCTTAAAAGCGGTAAAAGCCAAACCATACTGTTGCAAAAGCTGGCGGGGGCGGACGTCCTTGCCCACGAATACCCGCGGTGCAGAAGACATCACCGTCACACAATTACGGTCAATCTGAATGTATTCCTGCAAACCACCCTGCAAAAGATGCGCAACACGCTTACCCATATCACGCTCAGGGAATACAACCTTTTCAACGCCCAGCTGCTGCAAAATAATGCCGTGCTGCTCAGAAACAGCCTTCGCCCAGATGTTCGTTACGCCCTGACGCAACAGGTAAGAAGTCACCAAAATACTGGACTCTAGATGATTACCGATCGCCACTACAATGCGATCAAAATCAAGAATATCGAGCTGCTCCAGCACCTCAGGATTAGTCGCATCAGCACGCACCACATGGCTTAACCGGTTATTCATCTGCTGCACCACATTGGCATCATTATCAATGCCCAACACCTCAGCACCGTCAGCCATCAGCTCCAACGCCATAGACTGACCAAAACGTCCCAACCCAATAATGGCAACAGTCTTCTTTTCATCAGCCATATCGGCGTTAAAAAACGCAAGTCTCTTCTTACTAACCAATGATCGGCCTTTCCTTAGGGAACTCGTAGTAGACAGCCCTGCGACGGAACGCAAAAGCAGCGGCAGCGGTCACGGGGCCAACGCGTCCAACCACCATAAGAATAATGAGAATAATCTTGCCCGCATCCGGCATGACGGGCGTGATACCGGTGCTCAGCCCGACGGTTGCGAAGGCTGAGACAACCTCAAAAACAATCTGATCGCTCGTGAAATTAGTGAGCAATTGAAGCACAAAGACGCTGGCAAAAATTAGCGCGGCACTCAACAGCACAACAGTAATCGCCTCGCGATGAACAGAGCGCGACAAACGCTTGCCGAAAATGTTTACCGCGCCATCGCCGCGCATCTCAGTCAGAAGAATGAAAAAGAGGACGCCAAAAGTCGTGATCTTGATACCGCCAGCAGTACCTGCCGGACCACCACCGATGAACATCAACAAATCAATGAACATGAGAGTAGAGGGGTGAAGGGCGCCCATATTGAGGTTATTAAACCCGGCCGTACGCGTCGAAACGGACTGGGCGAAAGCGTTCAGGAGCTTCTCCCAGACGTTCATGGGGCCAAGAGTGGCAGGGTTATTCCACTCAATAACAGCCACGCCAACAGTGCCAACTACCAGCAAAATAGCTGTGCCGTAGAGAACCAGCTTGGTGCCCATATTCCAAAAGTGACGGTGAGCTCCGTACTTACGAAGCTGCATCAGAACCGGAAAACCCAGCCCGCCACAAATAATCAAAAGACTAATGGTCAATAGAATCACAGGGTCGTCAGTGAAACTCATCAGATTATCGGAATATAAGGCAAAACCCGCATTATTGAAGGCCGAAACCGCATGAAAAACACCGTGCCAGAGGGCGTCCCCGAGACTCATTCCGTAACCGAAATAAAAGCGCAAAGACATGATAAGAGCACCAGCAGCCTCAAACATGAGCGAAATTTTAATGATGCGCAACACAGCTTTACGCATATTGAACAAGCCATTACCGCGCACCTCGGCGGACGTCTTCAGTTTGGCATTCAACGACATATGGTTACGCTGAATGGACGCGCCAATAGCGGTTGCCAGCGTCATGACGCCCAGACCACCCACCTGAATCAGCAACATAATGATGACCAGGCCGGTAGTTGACCAATACTTAGGGGTGTCGACGGTAGATAGACCCGTCACGCAGGTAGCAGAAACTGCGGTAAAAAGATTATCGATGATCCTGTGCGCTGACGGCTGCAAATGCGAAATCGGCAGAAGAAGCAGAAGCGTACCGGCAAGGATAACGGTGAGGAATCCGAGAAAGACGCTGCGCTGAGGATTTACTCGTGGTGAAATCGGCACAGAAGATATCTTAGGGCTGCCCGCGCGGTTTTCACGTAAAACACGGATTTTGCGGATGCAGAAATTTTCGTGTCTGAGTGTCAGCTGAGAGCCGCGTCCGGGTGAACGTGTCCGGGGCAAAAAAATTCCTCCCAAAGTGCGAACGTACTGACACTAGCGTCAGTACAAACACACTTTGGGAGTAAGTTTCTCAGCGTTCAACAATGAGTCATACAATAAAAATGCGGCCCCAGCTCGAACCGAGGTCGCACTCACTAAAAATATATAAAGGAGGCGTAATGTCTTGGACCGACATTACATCTCTAGCTCTGATTCTTGTCTCAGTATCGGTGATTGTCAAGAACCTTGTAGGTTCTGCGGACACCATTCGTAGCTGGTTCAAGAAAGACGATTAGAGATAGAAAGGGGCGCAGGCTCCCAGTCTGCGCCCCACCTGTTTGAATGTTTTGGTGAGAACAATGCCCTCAATATGAATTCATATTGAGGGCATCTTTTATTCTTTCTCTGCCGCGAAAACCATAAGCGGTTGCTCCAATCCGCCAGTGAAATCCTCACGATGCCAATTTTTATAGGATGCAGTTACGACGAGCCCAACAGCTTCAAGGTCCTCAACAATTTGTTGATGGGAACGAAACTGTAGCTTTTGTTGCGTATCAAGTTCATAGTTATCTTCAAGAAACCTATAGTGACACTTCATAGTGACTATCCCGTGCTCATCCGGTTCGGTCGTTTCTTCCGATTCTTGAAGCAAGCCTATTGGTGTCTCCCGGGTGACCTGGTGGCTCCAATTTTTCCAGGCCTCTGCGTCAGGGTTACGAGACTCAAAAATGAGGTTGCCGCCCTTCAGCAGACCCTTCGATATATGTCCCAGCGTCTTATGCCATTCATCGCTCAAAATATGCATAGCGACATTTCCACTCATGATGGCTAAGTCCACTGATGCTGGTTGGATAAGCTCTGCTGTACCCTGCAGCCATTCCACCTGCTGACCGTCAGGACACGCGCGTGCAACATCAAGCATCGCGTCCGCAGGGTCAATCCCCACTACAGAGCGGTCCGGTGAAACCAATGTGGTGGTAAGAAGACCGGTTCCACATCCTAAATCTACGATGCGGAGGGCTGTGAGCTCTTCAGCTTTTGCTCGAAAGAAATCATGATCTTCGCCGTCAGGATTATCAGCGTCGTAAATCGCAGCGAGGTGGGAATTGTTATAGATCATAAGCGTAGTATGACAGAGCACTTCCGCGCGGATAAACATGTCCGGCGCAAAAAATTACTCCCAAAGTGCGAACGTACTGACACTAGCGTCAGTACAAACACACTTTGGGAGTAAGTTTTCGAGCCTAGAGGTTACTCACCGCGTGAAATGCGGATCATCTCGTCGCGGTCGGTCACCTTCACGCGCTTGCGGGGCTCACCGTTGGCATCCTTGGACTGCTCACCGAGTGCCTTCTCGTGTTCGTCCAGCTTGTGCCAGCCTTCCCAGGTGGTGTACTTGATGCCCTTGGAGTCCAAGAATTCGGTGAACTTCTCAGCATCGGGTTCAGACGCGGTGTACAGGTCATCGCGGTCTTCAAGCAGGTGGGTGACGGTCTCCAGCGCGTCTGACTTGGTGGAACCAATCAGACCAACGGGGCCGCGCTTAATCCAACCGGTTGCGTATAGGCCCGGTACGGGCACGTCGGAGTCGTCGATGACGCGTCCTTCAACGTTGGTGATGACGCCGCGCTCAACGTCGAAGCCAACGTCGGGCAGCTCTGAGCCGAAGTAGCCGATGGCGCGGTAGATAGCCTGCATGGGGTACTCAACGTACTCACCGGTACCGGTAACGCCACCGTTGCCGTTGAGCTCGTTGCGTTCCATCTTCAGTCCGGTTACCTTGCCGTCTTCACCCTTGATTTCAACGGGTGACTGCAAGAAGTGCAGGTGCAGACGGCGTGATGCGGTCTGCTCCTCTTCCTTCTGCTTCTCCAACCAGCCGTTGAGGGTCTTCATCATGACCTTCACCTGGCCGTTGGTTTCCATTGCCTCCTTTGAGGCGTCGTCGAACTGGAAGTCTTCTTCGTAGAGCACAATGTCAACGTCGCGTGAGTGCGCCAGCTCACGCAACTCCAGCGGGGTGAACTTAATTTGTGCGGGGCCACGGCGTCCGAAGACGTGAACGTCAGTAACGGGTGATGATTTAAGGCCCTCGTAGACGTGGTCGGGAATTTCGGTGACCAGCAGATCATCAGCGTGCTTTGACAGCACACGAGCGACGTCCAACGCTACGTTACCGTTACCAATAACCGCCACTTCTTTGGCGTTCAGCGGCCAGGTGCGGGGGTAGTCGGGGTGAGCGTCGTACCATGAGACGAAGTCCGATGCGCCGTATGAGCCGTCGAGTTCCACACCGGGAATGTCCAGTGAAGCGTCCTTGATAGCACCGGTCGCGAAGATAATTGCGTCGTAGTGCTCCTGGAAGTCAGCAAGTGAAAGATCCTTGCCGTATTCCACGTTGCCGAAGAAGCGAATATCGCCGCGGTCGAGCACCTTGTGCAGGGCGGTGATGATGCCCTTAATACGCGGGTGATCGGGAGCCACGCCGTAGCGAATCAGGCCGAACGGTGCAGGGTAGCGGTCAAAAATGTCGATGGCTACGGGAACATCGCCGTTCTTTACTTCTTCAGACTTGGTCAAGATGTCGGCTGCGTAAATACCGGCAGGACCTGAACCAATAACAGCAACGCGCAACGGGCGTGGAGCTTCAGACACAATAATTCCTTTCAAGCCCGCATGGGGCTATGAATTCTTTAGACAATTGCTCCCCAGTTTACTAGGACGTACACGTGAGGGTCAGCCTGTTGCAGGCACAGTGACATAAAACTTAGGTTTGCTTAACTTTGACGTAAAAATACTTGACGTTCGTTAACTTGAGTCACGATTTCAGATAAGGTCAGCGGCTCAAAAATTCTTGGGGTTTCTTACACGAATTATCGGTGAGTTGTGCGTCACTTATAACCATATTAGTGGACAATGTGAGTCAATCCCCTCACTAGATCTCAGGTGACCATATGCCCCGCCCTCCCCTTCTTTTTGCAGCCGCTACAGGCGCCCTAGCCATCACGACACTTGCCGGATGCGGGGCGCCGTTCGTAGCACCTAGGGAAAAGCAGGTGGAATGAATTCCGCATACGGCATACCTGTTCGTGGTGAAGCATCGCTCTCAGGTGGTCAAGCGGTCGAACAGCTCTTCCAGACACCCGCTGGCAAGTTCGACGCCATGTACTGGACCAATTGGGGCACCGGCACTCACTACGTCAACTTTGGTGGTGCTATCGGTAGCTACTGGGCGAATAACGGCAACTTCCGTACTGGCGGTGTAGACACCCCGCAACGCTACGGTTACCCCACATCCGAAGAGACCTGCACCAACGGCCGTTGCTACCAAAAATCTCAGTACGGCGTAGTCACCTGGGATAACTTCGGCGGTGGCACGATTGGTCACGAAGCTCAAAAATGTGTAGCCCTCAATAACGGACGCTCAAAGTACTCTCCGCAAGGTGCGCGTCAGGTTGCTCTCGCGCTAGCACCTCGATACTCCGCTTATCGCAATGACCCGGTAGGCTCACACGGCACTTTCTACTCCTGTGAAAACACCTACGGCATGTACACGCTCAAGTGGAAGACCACCGCGGCATATGGTGAAAGCGGCTTCCTCGCACCGGGGAAACGCATCGATGACTAAGAGACCGGCGAGCTTCTGCCTGCAGGTGTTACTGGCAATACCGCAGGGGCCTACTCTCCTACTGGATCCTTCGGTTTCTCAAACCCCTACGGTGTCTCTAACCCCGGAAGCGGATTCAGCGGCTACCACACCCTCAACCCCACATCCCGTTGGGGCGGCGACCGCTTTACCTGGTACTACAACAAGTACATTGAAGACATTAATCTCGGCTACCCCAATGAGAACATGTGGAACTTCTCCCTTCGCGGCGAGTACCGTCAGGGCATTTTGATTGATTACAACCGCAACCCTGATGGGTCTGTTCCGTCGGGCAACGCAGGTTTTGCAATTATGTTGCACACCGTGAAGTACAGCGGCTCTGGTAGCACCGCCGATACCTACCAGTCGTGGGGTTGCATCGCCATCGCACCCCATCGCATGACTCAGTTTTTGCGTGAAGGACGCGACGGCGACCGCATCATCATGGGCGTGGAGTCTGAGGTTATGAATTGGTAGGACGCTCGGTTCAGTAGAACCGATGATTGAGAAGTTTCGGGGCGGTGGCTTGTTTAAGCCGCCGCCCCGAAACTTTTGCGCTGCCATATAGGGCCACATCAAGAGACGCCAGCGTCTGTTATATGAAAAATGTCGATGTGATACTGGTTTTAGGGCTGAAATGGCCTTTAGCCTCAAAAATAGTTAAGGTCATAATGCCCTTCAGCCATTCACCCTAGCCAGCTAAAATATGGCAGTTAATGAGCTTTTGACCTGTTTATATTCTAAATAATGCATATAAAATATTGGGCATCTACTGATCTTTATTCGAGGTTATCACCTGTTTTATTCTTGATACCAATCACGCACTATTGCGCAGCTTGCGAGGAGTACTCATGGCGTCATCATGCACTCTCAAAACCATTACCGACCCCGTGCGTCGTCGACTGGGAACGGCAGTACTTGTTGGTCTTATCGCGGGCATCTTCTCCGCCATCGTAAAGTTCGGCTGGGAGATCCCGTTCCCTCCGCGCACCCCGGAGCGAAACGCCACCAACCCTCCTCAGGCACTGTGGGAAATGCTCGGCATGTCGCACGAAACCTCTCACGCCACCTACTCATACTTGGGCAATGAGCTCCCCTACTGGAGCTTCGTCATTCACTTCGGCTTCGCGATTTTCTTCGCTATCGCATACTGCGTCATTGCTGAGTACTGGCCTGCTATCAAACTATGGCAGGGCGCCGCAGTCGGCATCGTTCTTTACATCGCCTTCCACGTAGTCATCATGCCGGCAATGGGCATCGTGCCCGCGCCATGGAACCAGCCTTTCGGCGAGCACTTCTCTGAATCCTTCGGTCACATTGTGTGGATGTGGTCCATTGAAATTGTGCGCCGCGACCTGCGCAATCGCATCACCCACGAACCTGATGCTGAAGTTCCCCTCGAACGCGCGTCCGTTCGCTAAAGACATCGTGCACTAAAATCTTCATAATCTTAAAGCAGTGGGGGCGGCAGTTAT